>Ga0209702_10005956_pt1 | contig 16087 bp, 16 predicted proteins | sample FRY01_FD_187210 | JGI IMG/M metagenome (GOLD analysis project Ga0209702, IMG submission 187210) | Freshwater microbial communities from Lake Fryxell liftoff mats and glacier meltwater in Antarctica - FRY-01 (SPAdes) (version 2) | ecosystem: Environmental > Aquatic > Freshwater > Ice > Glacier... | reverse complement strand
CCTGCTCGCCGGCCTTCAGGCCGCGGTGTTTGCGCAGGTAGCCGGCGACAAAGTCGGTCGTTCGGGGGGCGATAGTTGAGCGCAGCACCAGCAGCTGGCCTTCGCGCAGTACCGGCAGCAGATCGTCGAGCACCGACTGAATCTGGCGTAGGTCGATCTCGATGTGGGCAAACGATGGCGTTCCGAGCGTGATGACGATCGCGTCGGCCTGGGCGGCGTCGGTTACGTGCGCAGACCACTCGATCTTCTCGGCCGCTGTGACGCGAGCCAGCACAGCTTCGGCGCCCGGCTCGTCGAACGGCATCCGGCCCGACTGCACGGCGTCCAAGCGCTCGCCGTCGGTGTCAATGCCGATTGTTCGCAGGCCTTGGTCGGCGAAGGCAAGCGCAAGCGGCAGGCCCACGCGGCCGCAGCCAATAATCGCTACGTCGAAGCTCACAGGGCGCAGGTTAGCTGCTGGTGGTGCGGGCCGTGGGCGCAGTGCTGCGCCCACGCTCAGTCTGGTTCAGTTGGGTCGCGGCGACAGCGTGGTTGCAGTGAAAGCACCCTTCGTCACCGTAGAGTAAGCGCCTGATGATGAATCTTGAGGCTCTGCGGCAAACAGCTGAACTTCTAATTAGGTGCGCGACTTCGGAGGCGGAGCTAACCCTGAGTCAGATGGAGGAAGCTATCTCCTCCGCGCTTGCCCGCGGCAACAAGCTGATGCTTTGCGGTAACGGTGGCTCAGCTGCAGACGCGCAGCACCTCGCCGCGGAGTTGCTCGTCCGACTGCGGCCCGACGTTAACCGTCAGGGAATCCCGGCGATTGCGTTGACAATGGATGCTTCGACCCTGAGTGGCTACGCCAACGACTACGGTTTCGAGGGAGTATTTGAACGAATGGTCCAGACGATCGGTCAACCCGGGGATCTGCTGGTTGGGATCTCTACATCCGGCCAGTCGGAGAACGTCGTTCGAGCGCTACGTGCTGCGCAAGCGATGAACATCGTCACGGTCGGCCTGCTCGGCGGCGGCGGCGGCGCTGCCCTTGGTGCCTGCGATCACGCTTTCGTGGTGCCTAGCAACGACACCGCAATGATCCAAACCGTCCACATCACCGTTGGCCATGCGCTCCTCATTGGCGTGGAAGACGCGCTTATCGAACGCGGCGTCGTCGACCGAACAGACACGGCACCGCTGGCGCCTGAAACGGCGATCGAGTGACCGGGGGAACCAGCGCAATCGATCGGGGAGCAATCGACGCGGTTGTGTGTGATTTTGACGGAGTGCTGACTGATAACTCGGTCTACGTCAGTGAGGATGGCTCGGAGTCGGTTCGTTGTTCGCGCTCTGACGGGCTGGCATTCGACGTGCTGCGTAAGCTCAACATTCCGTCGGTGATTCTCTCCACCGAGAGGAACCCGGTCGTCGCCGTTCGGGCCGCAAAACTGCAGATACCGGTGATCCACGGGGTTGGCCGCAAGGATGACGAACTGCGCCGACTTGCCGCAGCTGAGCGGTGGAACTTGGACAGGGTCGTCTACATCGGAAACGACCTCAACGATCTGCGGGCGCTGGCGCTCTGCGGCTATCGCGGCTGCCCGGCGGACGCGCACCTTACCGTTGCAAAACACTGCACATTCCAGCTCGTTAGCCGCGGTGGCGATGGCGTCGTCCGAGAGTTCGTAGAGTACGTGATGGGGGTCGACGTCGCTGCGATCTTGTACCCCGACGAAAAACCATGATCCCATACCTCATTGCCGAAGTCGGGATCAACCATAACGGCGATCTAACAATCGCCAAGCAGCTGATTCAGGACGCCGCCGGCGCCGGGTTTGACGCGGTCAAGTTTCAGAAGCGCACGATCGATCTCGTCTACGCGGAGGATTACTTAGCTGGCACGCGCGAGAGCCCCTGGGGCACGACTCAGCGCGCTCAGAAAGAAGGGCTTGAGTTCAGCCAGGCAGACTACGAGGAGATCGACGCCTTCTGCCGTGACCTCGGGATCGTCTGGACAGCATCAGCTTGGGACGTCGACTCGCAACAGTTCCTCGGCCAATTTGATCTCCCGTTCAACAAGGTGGCATCACCGATGCTCGGGCACCAGCCGCTACTGGCGATGATCGCCCAAGACCGACGCAAAACGTTCATCTCGACCGGCATGGTGACACTCGACGAATTGGATCAGGTTGTCGAGCAGTTCCGAGCAGCGGACTGCCCATTCGAGTTGATGCATTGCAACAGCACCTACCCGATGCGCGAGGAGGCCGCGAACCTGCTTTGCATCCCGATGTTGCGCCAGCGTTACGGATGCGATGTCGGCTATTCCGGACACGAGAGCTCGCTGCTTAAGATCTGCACCACGGCCGTTGCACTCGGCGCTACATCGCTTGAGCGACACATCACTCTCGATCGAGCGATGTACGGCTCCGACCAGGCCGCCTCGATTGAAACCCACGCGCTACGGGATTTTGTCGAAACGGTCCGCAAGGTACCAAGCCTGCTTGGCACCGGCGAGAAGTCGATGTCACCGGACGAGCAAGCAGTGCGAGAGAAGCTGCGGATCGATATCGCTGGCTGATGCCATCCCCGTCCCGATCTGGATCGCTGGCGCTGATCCCCGCGCGTTCTGGCTCGAAAGGTGTGCCCGACAAGAACGTGCACGACGTAGGCGGGTACCCGATGATCTCCTGGACAATCCGCGCCTGCCTGCTCTCGAAATGTTTTGAACGCGTTGTCGTATCGACCGATTCACCTGAATACGCAGAGATCGCAGTCGCTTGGGGTGCAGAGGCACCGTTCCTGCGCCCCGGACATCTCGCTACGGAAGATTCGGGAGATTACGAGACCATCATCCATGCACTTGATTGGCTCAAGGACAATGCGTTTGATCCACTCCTGCTCGTCCATATGCGTCCGACGACGCCGCTCCGGGACCCAGCTCTCATCCGGCAAGCCATCGGCACGTTCGACCGTGCGACTGGATTCACAGCCCTCCGCTCGGTGCACGAGATGTCAGAGTCGGCGTATAAGACGTTCGAAGTAGAATCGACCGGTGTGCTCAGGGCGGTCGGAGCGACGACGACGGCTATAGATGCGGTAAACACTGGGCGGCAGCAGTTTCCCCCTACGTATCAGGCAAATGGCTACGTCGACGTGTTGTCAGTTGATTTCATCCGAAGTAGTGGCAATCTCCACGGAGACCGCGTTGAACCGTTTGTCACACCATCGGTCACCGAGGTCGACGCGATCGACGATCTCAACTATCTTGAGTATCAGCTAGCTGCCGACCCGTCGATCGTGGAGCGGATGTTCGGATGACTCTTCTGCTGTTAGCCGGCCATCGATGAGTTACACAATCGCCACGAAGCCGCAGGATGTTCCGACCGTGGAAACCGACTTTCGTAGCATTCTCACGGCGATACCGACGCCAGGAACCGAGGAGTTGCTGCGCCGGCTGGAAGTCGTCGAGTCGCGCTCGATGCATGGTCAGCTCCCGATCGTGTGGGATCGGGCCGAGGACTTCGCAGTTTTCGACATCTCAGGAAATCGTTGGATCGACTTCACTTCATCGATCTTTGTAGCAAACGTCGGGCATTCCAATCAGCGAGTCTCCGATGCAATTCGGAGGACGCTCGATGCTCCTCTTTACTCGTCGTACGCCTATGCCAATCGCGTTCGGGCTGACTACCTAGAACGGCTCGTAAGGTTTGCGGGCCCTCCGTTCGAGAAAGCGTTTCTGCTCTCCGCGGGTACTGAGGCCACGGAGGCTGCGCTGAAGCTCATGCGGATGAACGGTGCCAAGGCCGGCAAGCGAAAGCCTGGGGTTATCTGCATCGAGGGGAACTGGCACGGGAGGACAATGGGCGCCCAGTCAATGGCCAGCAACCGTCAGCAGCGCGAGTGGATTGGCTTCGACGATCCAAACATTCATTACATCGCCTTTCCCTACCCATGGAACAGTGAAAGCGAGGATGGCGCCGAGTTTCTCTCTCGCTCACTCGCCCAGCTGCGCGAAGACGGCGTTGACGTCGCAACTGACGTCTGCGGCTTCATGCTCGAGACCTTCCAAGGGTGGGGAGCGGTTTTCTATCCCCCGACGTACGTTAAGGCGATCGAGCGCGTGTGCCGCGAGAACGGGATTCTCCTTGCGTTCGATGAAATGCAGGCTGGGTTTGGACGCACCGGACGGCGTTTTGGCTATGAGCACTACGGCGTAACCCCCGATCTGCTTTGTTGCGGTAAAGGGATGGGCGGCGGAGTACCGTTATCTGGTGTGGTCGGGCGGAGCGAGGTCATGGATCTTCCTGCGGTAGGCAACATGAGCAGTACGCACTCGGCGAATCCGCTCGTTTGTGCGGCCGGACTCGCTGTGCTTGACGAGCTCGCTGAACGGGACCTTGTGGAGGAGAGCGCACGCCGCGGGGCGCTTCTAGCGCAGGGACTTCAGTCAATCTGTGATGAGTTCCCGGAGAGAGCCGCCCACCTCTCGGGCCATGGCCTGATTGCATCTTTGATCTTTCGTCAGGGTGAGACAGGGGATCCCGATAGCGCTACGGCGAGTCGCGTCGCGGAGCGCTGCATGCAGAAGGGTTTGCTCGTCGTGCACACTGGCCGCGAGTCGATCAAGATCGGCCCTCCCCTTACCATCTCTGACGAAGCGCTGGCCGAGGGGCTGGGTGTGCTGAGCGAGTCCATCCGAGAGATCTACGGGTCCCAACAATGAGAGTGAGGGAGGGATGATCACCGCTATTCGTCATGTTGGGATCGTCGTCCAAGACCTTGCCGCATCAGAAGACTTCTGGTGTAACACCATGGGCTTCAAGGTTTCTCGCCGTATGGAGGAATCACGCCCGTTCGTTGATGTAATCCTCGGCCTGCAGGATGTGAGACTGACGACTGCGAAGCTGGCGGCGCCCGACGGGAACTTAATTGAGTTACTGAAGTTTCACTCCCATGCGGACTCCGAAGCATGGAACGGCTCAATCACTTCGACTGGTCTCACCCATGTCGCCTTGACAGTCAAGGACCTTCGCGCCACGCACATGCAACTCACAGCAGACGGCATTGAGTTCTTTAGTCCACCGCAGCAGTCGGTCGACGGTCGGGCGCTCGTCACTTTCTGCGTGGGCCCAGAGGGCATCTTGCTGGAACTCGTTGAGGAGTTGTGATGGAAACCGACCCCGATAGCTACCTAGACGTCGTCTACAACGCAACCGACCGTCCGTTTACCGAGTACCCCGACTTGCTTGCAGCACACCTCGTAGAACGGTTTGGAGTACCTGTCGGCTCGCAGCTACTCGACGTTGGGTGTGGGCGAGGTGAGTTTCTCCGCGGGTTCATACGTGCCGGGTGCGTTGGATCGGGCGTAGACCAGTCGACGATTGCCCTCGAAATCTGCCCCGATGACACCGACATCAGGGCGGCGGATCTCGAAGTAGAAGCCCTCCCGTTCGGCGACTCATCCTTTGATGTCATCTTCTCTAAGAGTGTGATTGAGCACTTCTACTTCCCAGAGCGCCTCGTCAAGGAGATGCTGCGGGTGCTGCGCCCGGGTGGGATCGCAATCACGGTGTGCCCGGATTGGGAGGCGAATTACAAGATATTCTTTGAGGACTACACACATCGGACGCCTTTTACCGAAACATCGCTGCGAGATATTCAGCTCATACACGGCTTCGTCGACGTCGGCTGCGAGCACTTCGTTCAACTCCCTTTGATCTGGCGCAAGCCGTGGCTACAGCCAGTAAGCACGGTCGCGCGTTACATCTCGCCCGATCGATGGAAGCGACGTAGCAAATTCATCCGCTTCTCAAAGGAGATAATGCTTCTTTCTAGCGCCCGCAAGCCCGCGGTATGACGTGGTAACTGCCGGTAGCCAATCGCACCGACTCGGCTTTCTGCAGGGGCGCCTGTCGCCGACTGTCGACGGCCGGATTCAAGCCTTCCCGTCCGATCACTGGCGTGAAGAGTTTGCTAAAGCCGAAGCGATTGGTTTCACCTTGATGGAGTGGACCCTCGATCAAGACCGTTTGGAGCAGAACCCGTTGCTGACGCCTGACGGCCGGCAGGCGATTCGTCAGCTCTCGGACAGTTGCGGCGTGCGAGTCCCGTCGGTGACGGGTGATTGCTTCATGCAGGCACCGCTGTGGAAGGCTTCTGAGGACGAGCGGGTTAAGCTAGAAGTGACGTTTTTTTCGGTCATCGAGGCCTGCAGCGACTTGGGCATTCAGATCGCCGTGGTCCCTCTGGTAGATAACGGCGCGATCGATGATGCGGCACAAGAGCTCATTCTCATTCAGTTCATGACGGACAACTGCGATCGGTTGCAAGAGCTCGGCGTGACAATCGCTTTCGAATCAGACTTCGCGCCGGACCAACTCTGCAAACTGATTCGGAAGCTGCCCACTTCTGGCTTCGGCATTAACTACGACATCGGCAACAGTGCAGCACTGGGGTACGACCCTGCATTAGAGATTGGCGCCTATGGCGAGCGAATCGTCAACGTCCACATCAAGGATCGGCTAGCTGGCGGCGCCACTGTGCCACTGGGGACCGGCGCGGCACAACTCGAGCGAGCTGTCTCGCTGCTGCTCGACCAGGGCTACCGCGGCAACTTCGTGCTGCAGACGGCCCGTGCAGATGACAACGACCATCTTGGCGTTCTGAGCCGGTATCGTGACATGACGTTGCCGTGGATTGAGCGCCATGAACTTTGACCTTGAAGGCAAGACTGCCTTGATCACCGGCTCCTCAAGCGGGATCGGCCTCGCGATTGCTCAGGCGCTGTCCGATGAAGGTTGTCGCGTCGCGCTCAACGGGCGTGACAGCGCGGCTTTGGATGCCGCGAGCAGCAGTGTGGCTGGCTCAGCCAGCTGCGTGGGAGACGTGTGTGACCCGCAGCAGGCTAGTGAGGTCGTTGCTAGCGCCGCTACCAAGCTGGGCTCGCTGGACATCCTGGTCTGCAATGTCGGCAGTGGCCGCTCTGTCCCTCCTGGCAAAGAAACCCCCGACGCTTGGCAGCAAGCGTTCGCCGAGAATCTCTGGAGCACCACCAATTGCGTTGAGGCAGCGCGGGCAAGGCTTGCCAAGTCGCGCGGCGTAATTCTTTGTATCTCGTCGATTTGCGGAAGCGAAGTGATCGATGGTGCCCCTGTGACCTACTCGGCCGCAAAGGCAGCACTCAACGCGTACGTCCGAGGTATTTCACGGCCGCTCGCTGAGGATGGCGTTCGCATCAATGCGATCGCGCTCGGCAATGTTTTGTTTAAAGGGTCGAGTTGGGAGGCGCGCCTCGATGACGACCCGAGCGGAGTTGCAGCGATGCTCGATGCGCAAGTGCCCTTGGGTCGGTTCGGGACGATTAACGAAGCTGCAAGTCTTGCCAGCTACCTTGTTTCGCCTAGCGCTGGCTTCGCGACTGGGGCAATTTGGACGCTTGATGGTGGCCAGGCGCGCGGCGGGAGCGACTAGTGGCAAGCCAGGTTTGTTACCTCTGTGGCTCCCACGACTTTGTAACAAGGCCCGGTGTGGTGAGGGATGACCCGACGCTCACCGTGCTGGAATGCACCAGCTGCGGACTCGTTTTCGTGGCCCCCGGCAGCCCGCGCGACGAAGCTTTTTACGCGGAATCGGGAATGCATGATGAGTCCGACGGGTTGCCGGCCGTGCCTAACTGGCTCCATGAGACAGCCCACGATGACGACCGCCGCGTTGCATTCCTGCGTGCCAAGATTCTCAATGCTCGAGTCTTGGATGTCGGCTGCGGTGTCGGCGGGTTCCTACTCAGCGCTCGCGAGACAGCAGCCAGTGTTGTAGGTGTCGAACCTGAAGCGCGCCTGCAAGAGCACTATCAGTCAGTTGGACTCACCGTTTACCCGACGCTCGACACACACACACGCCGCATTTGACCTGGTCACGCTCTTTCATGTGCTTGAGCACATCCCAGACCCGCGCGAGATGTTGCGCAACATGAGTCCACTACTTGCCGACGAGGGTCAGATCATCGTCGAGATCCCATCAAGTAGCGATGCGCTCCTGACGATCTATCAGAGCGACGCATTCTCGCGCTTTACGTACTGGAGCTGCCACCTCAACCTGTTCAATGCGCACACCCTTCGACTTCTCGCAGAGCAAGCGGGATTGTGCGTGAATTTCATTATGCAGGTCCAACGCTACCCGCTCTCAAACCACCTTCACTGGCTTGCCCACGGGAAACCCGGCGGGCACAAGACCTGGGGTTTTCTCGATAGCCCCGAACTCGATGCGGCGTATGCTTCGAGCCTTGGTCGTGTTGGCGCGTGTGACACACTGATCGCGGGCTTTGGTCGCGGAGACGACGAATCGACACAATAATGCCATCGACCACGCTACCTGAAACCCTCTTCGATCTAAGCGGCCGGGTCGTCGTCATCACGGGTGCCGCCGGCCTGCTTGGCCGCCAGCACGTTGAAGCGGTTGCAGCCTTCGGTGGTCACCCGGTAGTCCTCGACATCGACGGCGATGCGGCCGTCGCGTTGGCCGCGTCGACCAATACGGCCCATGATGCGAATGCGATCGGCCTCGCCACCGACATCACCGACGAGGCCTCCGTTGAACGTGCCTGCGCGGCGACACTTGACCACTACGGTCGAATCGATGCACTCGTCAACAACGCAGCAAACAATCCCAAAGTTGAAGATGGCTTGGACGCGCGCGCGACGCGCCTCGAGCACTTCTCGCTCGATACATGGAGCGCTGACCTGGCCGTCGGGCTTACCGGTGCCTTCCTCTGTGCAAAGCACTTTGGTCAGGCGATCTTCGAAACTTCTGAGGTCGGATCAATCATCAACATCTCATCCGATCTCGGCCTGGTTGCCCCCGACCAGCGCCTGTACGCTAAGCCGGGTGTGGCCGATGGCGACCAACCAGTTAAGCCCGTCACATACTCCGTTACCAAGGCTGGCATCATCGGCCTGACCCGCTACCTGTCGACATACTGGACGCGGGATGGCAAGGTCGTCGTGCGCTGCAATGCGATCTGTCCTGGTGGTATCGCTAATGGTCAGGACGAGGGGTTTGTCAACGAGCTGGAGGATCGAATCCCATTGGGACGAATGGCGCGTCCGCACGAACTCCGCGGGATCCTAACCTTGCTGCTGAGTTCCGCGTCATCGTACGCCAACGGCAGCGTCATTGCGGTGGATGGCGGGCGCTCGTGTTGGTGAGCGGCTCTGGCGGCCCTGCCGCCGCCGTTGTCAAAGCCTTTCAGGTGTCAGGCGAGCCTGACTCTCCAATCAGTACAGCAGGTCTAGGTACCGCGAAGGACTAGTGATGGAATCTTCTGCCGCCGGGCCACGCCCTGTGCTCGTATCGTCACCAATCGAGCAAACCTGGCCAGCCGACCGGCCGATTATCTTCCTCGGAGAGTGGTGCCTACGCCACTCACGCCGAAACGCTTGGGAGAATCTGGACTACTCGGTTGCGCCTTACCACTGGGACGATCGATCACGAATTCCTGAGGATCTCGCTTACATCAGCGATGTTTACGAGTCTCTGCTTCCTCAACTCGCGCAGGTGCTGAACGACCTTCACGGTGTCGACTACTCGACGCGATACTGGCGGATTGTTGTCGGTTGGTGGCTTTTCTACTTTGCCCAGGTTTTCTTTGATCGCTGGCAGGTCGTCCAGGGCGCGGTCCAGGCGTATCCGGACGCGGAGTTATTCCGGCTCGCGCGTGGTAGTGGCTCACGGGCCACTCCCGACATGCCTACTGCCCAAGAGGCTTTTCTCGCTGACTGGTGGAACGAAAGGTTGAGCGCTGACATCGCCGAGCGGTGGACAGACCTCTCGGTAGTCACAGTTGTCGATCGACAGACGCCAACAGCGCAAGACATGGAGCGCGCGAGCAGCATGCAGCAGCTTCGGCCATCACTCGCGTCACGAACCTATTCCAGTTTGACGCGGACGCTCGGCTGGCTCAGCCGCCTGCGAATCTTCTATGGAGAAGGCGTCTCGCTGCATCAAGACTGCCTCAACGTATCTGCGAAGGTTCGGCTTTCGCTCCTCATGCGCCAAGTTCCGTTGCCGGGGCAGGCTGAACTCCGACCGCCGCCGGCATCGCCCGCGATGCCGTGGCGGTCATGGAAGCTGCCAGCTCAAACTGCTGGCCGGTTCGCGGAGGCACTGGCGGAGGCGGTGCCGCAGTACTTACCCAGTTGTTTTCTGGAGGGGTACGAAGCTGCTTCTACGGTAAGCCGCACGTTCGAGATGTCTAGAAGGCCCCGTGTGATGATGACAGCGAACGCGTTTTCGAGTGACACTTGTTGGCTGATGTGGGCTGCGGCGCAATGTGAGTTAGGTTCGAAGCTCGTCATCGGCCAGCACGGCGGCCACTACGGTACTGGCGCGTGGTCTGCAGCGCAGATGCACGAGGTTGCGATCAGTGACAGATATCTTTCCTGGGGCTGGACGGACGGGGCTCAGCCGAAGATTCGCGCTGCGCCGGCAATCAGGTTGATCCGTAGCAGAGAGATCGAACCAGCGTCGCAGGGTGCCTGCCTCCTCGTAAACATGGCGCTTCCACAGCAGAGTTACTGGATGTATAGCGTGCCTGTAGGGCCGCAGGTTGAAAGCTACTTTGGCGATCAGCTGCAGTTCGCGGCTTCGTTGTCAAGCGAGGTCAGGTCAGACTTGCTCGTACGCCTATTTCCGCAGGACTATCACTGGGACGTCGCAGCCCGCTGGAGCGAAAACGATTCACGTATCAAGTTGGTTCCCAGCAACGTCAAGATGAAGAAGTTGCTGCGCCAGACGCGCCTGTATGTCGCGACTTACAACGCGACGACGTTCCTGGAGTCATTGACTCATGGCATCCCGACCGTGATGTTCTGGAACCCTCGCTGTTGGGAGCTATCAGCGGATGCGGAGCCGTACTTTCAGGCCCTTCGTCATGCAGGCGTGCTATTTGATGACCCTGTGTCCTGCGCTAGACATGTCAGCGCAATCTGGAGCGATGTTCCTGATTGGTGGCTGGAACCGGCGGTGCAACAGGCAGTAAGAACCTTCGTAAATCGGTTTGCTTATCTCGGGCCGAGACCGCTACGGGAGCTAAAGGCTGCCCTGACCGACTGGAATGATTACTGAGTCTGGCAAGCTAAAGTTATGCCGCTGCAGTCATCGGTCGCCACCGCAGCGCAGCAAGCTTCGAGGCGGTCGGTTTCGGTGCCGCTAGCGGTTGTGCGCAGGTCGTGATCGGCTAGGTTAGAGCGCTTGGCGGGTCGGCATGGCGGCGGTCGGCGACCCATTGGTAGCCTCAATCAATGACTACAACGCCAGCAGAGAATAACTTGGGATCCACGCTACCACCGATCCTCGAGCAGCCTGCGCTTTTAGATTTGATGGTTAGTGATTCGCCCCGAACCGGCGACTACGCGCCTGGCCCTTATTGGGCGGGCACCGCCGCTGCTGCAGTCCGTGAGATTAAGAGACATGGCATAGGCGACTTCCGCGGCTACACATCAGGAGTTGGCACGAGCTTCGCAGACCACGCGCTCGTCGACGTGCGACTCCAGATGGACAGACACCCACGTGGTCGCGCGCTTCAGCTTGTTCTACAGAAAGTCTGGCCGTTCTCGATGGTCATGAATGCACAGATCGCGTTGACTCGCTCGTGGCTGCTACGAGCGCTGTCCTTGGACGCGCAGTGCTTGAGGAATAGCTCGGAGACTCAGGCCCTGATCGCGCGGTACTCGATGCCAGAGTCCCGACTTGGAGGATGCGTTCTGACTGTCGAGATTGAGGGTCAAGAGATAGCGTTCCGCTATCTCGAGATGCTCCAACGAATTGACCGAGCAAACCAGTTGGTACCGATAGTTGGCGTGCGCTCACTATTCGAGATCGGTGGAGGGTTTGGCGCCAATGTTCACCTGATGGTCGAGAACTTTCCGCACCTTCGCAAGATCGTGTATCTCGATATCCCACCGAATCTGTATGTGGGAACGTGTTACCTGCGTACACTCTACGGTGACGCGGTCCGGGACTTCTCGACGACGCAATCGCTTGACCGCATCGTTTTCGAAGACGATGACTCGCTCGAGATCATCGCCATTGCTCCGTGGCAGATTGAAGATCTGGATGTAGAGGTGGACTTGTTTTGGAACGGTGATTCGTTCGTCGAGATGCCACGTAACGTCGTGGCGAACTACGCTGCACGCGTGCTCGCGCTCCCGGGGGCGTCTCGGACCAAGATCGTGCTCGCTACGTACGACGGCGGGATCGATGATGTTGGGATCTCTTCCATCAAGCTTCGGCCGGACGAGCTACCAGCATTCTTCCCGGGCAGGGAGTTTGTTAAGAGCGAGTTCTTGAAAGTCGGGACTGAGGATGCCGAGGTGCTTCCCACTAATAAGACCTTTCTATACGCGAGCGACGGAGTCGGCTAGCGCGCATTGCTCTTGCCGGGTAAGGGGGCCGGGAAGTGCTTCTTGAGGCCGGGGCTCCTCGCTGACGCACTCACGCGATCGGGGTGGCGAGCGGGAAACATCGGCGCGCGGCGCCGCGATAGAGGTGTGGCGGAGAGCCACCGTGGCTCGTTCGCATCATCTCCCGCAATTAAACGCTTGCACAAACGATGCCGGTAGGTTTCGCGTACTGACAGCACGTCATTGGGCTGAGCGTTGCGAGATGGCTGCTCGCCGCTTTAAGCGCAAAGTGTTCCAGGAAGAATGGCGGCCGGTCATATGCGCATAAGGCATCAGGAAGAGCAAGTGACTGTTCTGATATCGGCCGGGAGACGATGGGTTGGGCCATCAATGATCTCGCGGTCTCGGGAGCGTCGGTCGGGCTTTGATCAGCTACGGGTCCGCACCGCTCGCTGCCCGCACTTTGCTTGCCTGTATTGCCGCGAACCAGTGTGTCTTGGGTTGCTGCCAATGGCAGTTTATTGTTCGGCCTCAAGTATGGTTGTTTGATGCCTTCGGACTGCCCGGAAGAGGAACGCCCTCGTTGGTCGGTTGAATACTGGTTGGACGACGCTGAAGCGGGTGATATCGAATATGCGTCGTACTGGAATGACTCGGACGTCGAGCGGACGAAAGAGTGGGATGTCCGCGCCGGCCGGTTTGGGCAGGTGGAGGACTATCTCGGAGCCGTCGGTCTTGCGGAAGACCTTTCAGCGTGTTTGGTTGCCGCGCAGCGCCTGAGAGGTCGCGCACTCGGCCCCACTGGCGTTGATCTGGCTGCCGGAACATTGTGGGCGGTTCCAGCATTACTTCAGGATTCCGGAGTTGAACGCTTGTGGTGTGTCGAGTATTCACGCCACCGTCTGCTAGAAATCGCTCCGCTGATGTTGGATCATTATGAGGTCGATCCGTCACGTGTAGTGCTGTGCTTTGGGAGTTTCTACGACCTTCAGCTGCCGACGGGCTCGGTTGACTTCGCCTTCTTATCCCAGGCTTTCCACCATGCTGACCGGCCAGCTGCCTTGCTCGCGGAGCTTCGACGTGTGTTGGCCCCCGGCGGAGTCGTCATGATCATCGGCGAGCATCGCATACTCCTGCGCCATTACGCACTTTATGCTGCTCGGGCCGCGGGCCGCCTACTGCCTGCGCCGCTTCGCAAGCGGTTGTTTGTCCAATCGCCGACGGTTCGTAAGACCTTCCCACCTTCCGGATCAGACATAATCCCGACCGACCCACTATTGGGTGACCACTCCTACACGCTTGCTGAATACAAACACATGTTTGGAGAAGCTGGATTCCGTGTAGAGAAGCTGCCTTGCGGGGGCAAGTCAACTTACAGGTCGTTTGTATTGCTGGCGTGATGTATTCCAACGTTCCCTGGGATGCTTGCCATCTAGCCCTTGACGCGAAGCCGCGGCGTCGCGGATCGCCGGACATGGGCGCGATCGAGCGCTCAACGGGTAAGGACTCGCGTCTAGTCGGCTTGGGTCGCGTCGCGAAGGGCATTTGGGGATGGATCGATGGGATGCCGTCGCGGATAACTTAATGCGGGTCAGGGACCGGTATTTGACGCTGGTTTCTGTTTTCAAATACTGTCTACGGACCAGAGTGCAAGTCTCTGGCTGGGGCAGCGACGGACGTTTACTCCGCGTCCGCGTCCGCCCATCAAGCTTTGGCCACGAGGTTCTGAGTGCCGACGCTATCTTCTCTCAATGACTCGTGTCGCCATTCTGCGTGAGCTCGGCTCCGGCTGTCTCGACACCGCGCATTCTGTTTTGTTGGTTGCGTGATTGAACGGTGCCAACGCTAATCGTCTGGGGTCCCGATACTGAGCCGCCGGATAAAACTAGAGATGGACTCTTGGCGTTCTGGCAGCAGTTTCTGACTTCAGCGGCGCCGGCTGAGTGGTTTTCAATTCCGAGAGAAGTTGATCAGCACAGGGAGACCCTCCGCACTACTTACACAGGGTGGCTCCACGCGCTTGGCATTCAGCGACGTCGCGGGCTCAAGTCGGTTGACCGGATGGCCATCAGACCAGGACTCAGCTATTGGTGGATGAGCATGCCATCTGACTTCTCGCTCGGGACCGACTCGCCCGCTTACACGGCTGTCCGCATGATGGCCCTGGCTCGGCTAGCGAAGGATTTGGGAGTGACAAGGATCGAGCTCGTCACCGACGACCGCTTGCTCCGCCGCCTAGTCGGCGACTGGGCCGATGCCACTGGCCTGGGCTTCACTGTGAAAAGCGAAGAATCCTCGCCGGACGCACCGGCTACGTCAGGCACCGCATTCTGGCGACGTTGCGTCGAGCGGGTCTACCGTGCTCCCGGTCGGGTCGCACCTTTTGGTGCCGCTTGGTTTCTGCTCGTAAACGTCATCGTGGTAGGCCGCGCGAGGCGGCTCACGAATGTCCCGCCACCGCACGATGGCGTTGCACTGATCGACTATTTGGCCCACCTAGGCCCGCAAGCTGATGGCTTTTCGTCTAACTACTGGGGTCCGCTCGCACCAGTCTTGGAAGCCTCAGACGTAGACGTTTGGTGGCTACACATCTCTAACGGCATCTCATCAGCGATCTTCGATCGGGACGCAAACTTCACGGCCGAAGTTAACGAGAAAAGCGCGAAACGAGGTCACGATCTGATCCACTCCCACCTTACTTACGGCGTGATATTGCGCGCATTCCGTGATTATCTGTCGGTGGTCTGGTTCGGGCTCTCCTATCGCAGAAGGCGTCGAGGCTTCGAGCACGCGGGCTTAGGTATTCAGCTTTGGCCTGCGTATAAAGCTGCTTTCCGGGAGAACTTCTACGGAGCGACGGCAATGCTGAACTGCCTCTGGTTGAATCTTTTTGAACGAGTGCTCGCGGGTATCCCGCGACAACGCATGGGTATTTATCTCTTTGAGAACCAGCCGTGGGAGATGGCGCTCATTCATGCGTGGAAGAAAAGCGGGCATGGTCGGCTGATCGGGGTTGCACACTCGACTACGGTTTTCTGGGACATTAGATACTTTAAGGATCCAAGAGATCTCTGGTCTCCGGGGCAGTCGAATCCGATGCCGTGGCCTGACGCAGTGGCGGTCAACGGTCAGTCGATGAGGGACGCATGTCTCGCAGCTGGGTACCCTAGCGGGCGGCTGATTGATGTGGAGGCGGTGCGGTACCTTCAATTTCGCGAGCCGGCCCGGGCGGCCGCAGCAGCAGGGGCTATTCGAGTATTAGTGTGTGGCGAATACTCGCCTACCGAGACGCGCCGCTTGCTTAATATGACCAGCCGGGCGCTTGAATTGGCTGAAGTCAAAGTTGTAGCCAACTTCCGGCCCCACCCTGCCGCCGTCGGCGTCCAGCCGTCGGCGTGTTCCCGGTTCGGTCTTGATGCAAGCCCGTCGGCCAGCGAGGCAGTTGACTCCTCCGACATTGTCATTTGTGGCGGCATCTCCAGCGTCGCGATTGACGTACTCGCCAGAGGCAAGCCGGCCATATGCGTCCGCGATCCGCGCGGTTTCTCCGTGAGCCAGAGCGGGCACGGACTCGGTGTCTACCGCGCCGACACAGCCGAGGAGTTGTGCGGCCTGATCTTGAACGCCCGATCTGCGCTGACCTTGGGCGGATTCGCACCAGCCGCGGAGCTCAATCTGGATCCGGGGCTGCCAGCTTGGAGGGCATT
>Ga0209702_10005954_pt1 | contig 16092 bp, 10 predicted proteins | sample FRY01_FD_187210 | JGI IMG/M metagenome (GOLD analysis project Ga0209702, IMG submission 187210) | Freshwater microbial communities from Lake Fryxell liftoff mats and glacier meltwater in Antarctica - FRY-01 (SPAdes) (version 2) | ecosystem: Environmental > Aquatic > Freshwater > Ice > Glacier... | reverse complement strand
CATTCGTGCGGCTCCTATCCCCCGCTTTTGCTTTCGTCACCGTCGGGGTTGCCAGTAGCACCGACACCATTGGCACTATTGGCAGTGGTGTTGCCGGCAGTGGTGTTGCCGGTAGTGGTGTTGCCGGTAGTGGTGTTGCCTGTAGTAGTGTTGCTGGTAGTGGTGTCGCTGGCGCTACGGATTCCCCAGGAATTCGGATCGCCTGCCCCACACGAACAATATTAATATTGGCAATGCCGTTGTAGCGCGCCAATGCATACACATTCACGCCATACCGGCCAGCGATTAGGGAGAGCGACTCGCCTGGCTTCACAACGTGGACAGTCTCCTCCCCGGCTAGAACAGGCGAGGCCGTATTTGGTACAATAAAGAGAAGCGCGACAAGGACGGCAATGAAGCAAACCTGTACAACGAATTTGCGTTGTGCAGATTTGCCTTGTTGCCGCCCGCTGAATGCCTTATGCCCGTTCTTGATGTCAGACGTATCGTGTGTCACTGGTGAACCCCCTTTTCATACGGATGTGTTGGCGTTGCAACAGACATCCGTATTAAAGTAACGCGAGTCCCCAGTTACCTCACAGTCTACTCAAGACTCGTCTGCTTGAAGACCCGTGGCTACTGGGTTTTCTCAATGGTTGGAATAAAAAGTTGATGCGAGAAAACAATTGGCTCAGTCTGAGCAATCCCAAAGTTCAATCCTGCAATTTCCCGACCACTTTCCAGTTGGACGTTGTAGGTGTTCAAAGTCGTCAGACGTGTGTTGCCCGATGTGGAAGCAGCGACTCGGTAGCCGCCAGGGTAGAGATTGGCGATCGCCCATTGACCAGTCCCATTTGACGTTGTTTCACCGACGAGGGAATTGCCGTCGTCGTATAGCTGGATCGACACACCGTCGGTAAATGTAGCCTCATTTTCTTCCCAGATACCGTTCGAGTTGTCATCCTGCCAGACCAGCCCACTGACCGAGGCATCGGACTGCAACACGGGCGCACCTGCTTGCAAAGCAGCAAAAGCGTCGATTCGTCCATAGCCGAAATAGTCATCCCGGCCCGGATCGCCTAGATCGGCAGCCGTGGATTGCATCAGCGCCCGCACCTGGGCGACTGTAATGGAGGGATTCTGGCTGAAGAGCAAGCCAGCCAGCCCCGCCACATGTGGAGCGGCCATGCTCGTCCCACTCATATAAGTATATCCATGATATGTATTGTTCATATCGTTGTATGTACTATAGATGGCGTAACCAGGGGCGGACAATTCGACAAATGAGCCATAATTGCTCAGCGACCAGCGGGTGTCATCGTTGCGGGTTGCGGCCACACCGATCACCTCGTCCATGGCAGCCGGATAAAAAGGTGTGTTGGAGCGGCCATTGCCCGCCGCCGCCACAACCACCACATTGTGTGCTGCGGCATAGAGAATCGCATCTGTCACTGCCTGGGTAACCGATGCCCCGCCCAAACTGAGATTGATCACATTGGCCCCGGCATCCACAGCAAAGACGATGCCATTTGCCACCCCGCCCCACGTCCCCTGATTGGAGCTATCCAGCACCTTCACCGGAATAATCGAGCAGAGCGGGCAAACGCCAAGCATACCGATGCCATTGTTCGCACCAGCCGCGGCAATGCCCGCCACGTGGGTCCCGTGTCCATAGTCGTCGTTGGGGTCGGCGTCGTTGTTGATAAAATCGTAGCCCGGCAATATCCGGCCTGCAAACTCTGGATGAGAGGCCAGAATACCGCTGTCCAAAATGGCAATTTTGATCGCAGCCGATCCCATTGTGTAGTTCCAGGCCATCCGCAGATTGATGATGTCTGGCGCATAGACCTGCATCTGTGGGTTGAGATAATCTGCGTCATTGACCTGTACCGGTGTCGTTGGGATAGTGCTGTTGACTGTCCGAGGCTGGCTGTCAATCTTCTCCTCAACGATAGGCACACCGCCGACGATTGAGTCGAATTCAACATTATTTACAATAGGATTTTGCTTGGCGACGGAGAGGGCATCCATTCCGCTGCGCGCAGTGGCCCAGTTGTCGGGCAATTGAATTTGCGCGGTCGAGATGGCATCGATCCAGCGCAGCAGTTGCCCGCCCATTTCGCCGATCAGCTTTGAACGCTCCATCTCCGATGTACCAGCCTGGAATTTCACCAGAATCACATTGGCAAGCTGCGTCGGCTCGGTCTCCGCATGGACCGGGCGGGTCGCCTGCAAGCTGAAGCAAAAGAGGAGCGCCAGCAGAATCACAAAAACACTTTTTTTCTGGTTTCGGATTGTATTTACCATCAGAATTCTCTCCATCTTTTGCCAGTGTCGTTTCTTCAACGGCCTTTAGCCTATTTCTACAGAATCGCACGTTGGAATCGCACGTTCCATATACGTGTACATACGTTAGGCTATTCTTAGGCAACAGGCAATAGGTATTTGGGGGCACTCGGCAAAGAAAAGAGTAGTACTTTTGGAGTGCAACCCAACTGCTGATTTGCTGATTTCGCTGACAATGGCGCGGGAAGTGTTAGACTTTCACTACACCCAATGGATCTTCATCCAGCAGATATTCGTCCAGCTTGGCAGCACCGCCATCTGCTGGTACTATAGCGATGTCAATTCCCCATCTACTTTTCCAACGGACCACGCCCAATGGATCAAACAGTGACCGCCGCACCTTTTCGCTGGAATGAATATCACACCCCAACCGCGCTGGGTGATGCGCTGGCGATCCTGGCCCGCCACGGCAACCGCGCCCGCATCATCGCCCGCATCATCGCCGGGGGCACGGACCTGATTCGGGATATGGAAGCCGGTCACACCCCCGCACCCGACGTGCTGGTAGATGTAACGCGGATCGCTGGTATGGGGGAGATCGGCGCTACGGATGAGGGAATCGCCATCGGCGCGGGTGTCACCCACGCCCAGATCGAAAAGAGCGAACGCCTGCGCCAGCACGCGGCCGACGGCACTATCGGTCTGCTGGCCCTGGACGCAGAGGTGGAAGTTTGTACGTTGGCCGATGGCCAAAAGGACGGTCAGAGCGAAGGCGAAGGAAGCGCGTTTGATCGGATTATGCGTCCCCACGGAGTGGCCCTGCCGATTTTGGGGCGGGCCGCCTGGCTACGCCTGGGGGAAGACAGGCGGCGGATATCGGCGGCCCGCATTGCCATCGGTCCCGCTGGCCCCATCCCCTTCCGCGCCACCGAAGCCGAAGCAGTGCTGTCCGGTGGGGGTAACTTTGACGAAAAACTGTTGATGGCAGCCCTCGACGCCGCCCACGGCCAGGCTCAATTGCGTACGAGCAAACACCGGGCCAGCAAAGAATATCGCCACCAAATGATCAGCGTTTTGTTGCGCCGGGTCTTGACAACCGCCTATGCCCGGGCCGGGGGTAGGCCAGGAGCAGGGCAATGATCCATTTGCAGAGTGTCAGCAAAAAGGCCAGCTTCGCCAGCCAGCGGGATGGCTATCCCTATTCTGTCCCGGTGATCGCCCAATTGGACACCATACGTTTCGAGACGCCGGTCACTTTTCTGGTGGGGGAGAATGGGTCGGGGAAATCCACGCTGATGGAGATGATCGCGGCCGGCAGCCGCTTGCCCGCTGTGGGCGCGTCGGACGTGGAACGGGACGCCACACTGACCGCCGCCCGCCAACTGGCCCGCTCTTTCACCTTTGGCTGGACAAAGCGCAACCACCGGGGCTTTTTTCTGCGGGCAGAAGATTTCTTCGGCTTTGCCCGGCGTATGGACCAGATGCAGCGGGAGATGGAGGCCGATCTGGCCGCGGTGGACGAAGAATACGCGGGCCGTTCGGACTACGCCAAAGGGCTGGCCCGGATGCCCCACGCGGGGCAACTGGCGGCCCTGCGCCAGCGCTACGGGGAGGAGGGACTCGACGCCCGCTCCCACGGCGAAAGCTTTCTGGCCCTCTTCCAGGCCCGCTTTGTGCCCAACGGTCTCTATCTGTTGGACGAGCCAGAAGCGCCCCTCTCGCCCCTGCGCCAGGTGGGTTTTCTGGCCCTGCTCCACGAAATGGTGCAGCGGGAGGCCCAGTTTATCATCGCCACCCATTCGCCGATTCTGATGGCTTTTCCCGGCGCAACGATTCTGAGCTTTGACGAAGCGCCACCTCGCGCCATCCCCTGGACAGAGTTGGAACACGTGACCATCACCCGGGATTTCCTCAACCAGCCCGGCGCATTTCTCGCCAATCTGCTATGACAACAGAACACAGATTGCAGAATTCGAGGATTGCCACGCGCTTGACCCAAGCGCCCCTGCCCGAACTCCTCGTCCTGGCCGTGGCCGCGCTCACCCGTTTCTGGCGACTGGACTATCACAGCTTCTGGTTCGATGAAATCGTCTCGCTGGATTGGGCTTCCTATCCGCCGGGGGAAATCTGGGAGATCGGCTTCCGTCTGGTGCGGGAAAAGCACCCCCCCGGCTACTATCTGACCCTCCACTTCTGGCAGAACTTTCTCGCCTTCTTTGGCCTGGAACAGAGCGATGTGGCCCTGCGCGGGCTGGGCAGTCTGCTCGGCGTTGTCACTGTGCTGGGCGTGCTGCTGCTGGCAACCCGGCTGAGCGGGCGGGCCACCGGATTGCTGGCCGCGCTCTTTGTCAGCCTCAGCCCCGCGCTGGTCTGGTACAGCCAGGAGCTGCGGATGTTCCAGCCTGCGGCCACAGCCATCGTCTGGGCCACCTACTTTCTGGCAGCGGCCACATCCATCCCCCCCTCCCATTCCCCCATTCCCCATTCCCCATTCCGCGTTCTGCATTGGATCGGTCTGATTCTCGCCCTCACCTACGCCCTCTACAGCTATCTTTTTGCGGCCTTTTTTCTGCCCGGCCTGGGGCTTGCTCTGCTGGTGCTGGCCTGGAAACGCTGGCGTCTGCTGGCCGAAGGGATCGCAGCGCTGGGGGTTGCCGGGTTGCTCTTTCTGCCTCTGGCCCGCAATGCCTGGCTGATCAACGACACGGAAAGCCCGCGCATGGCCGCCTACGACGGCTTTGCCGCCAATCTGTGGCGGCAAATGCAGGTTTTTACAGTCTGGCGCGCCGATTGGGCCGAATGGGTGGTCACGGCGGCTGTCGTACTCTTTGCTCTGTTGGCCCTGGCGGGCTTTCTGCTGCGCGGGAAAGGGGCGGGCGGGAATGGGGAAGCGCGAGTCGGCCTGCTGCTGGCCCTGTGGAGCCTGCCGCCGCTCTTTATCGCGGGGCTGTTGCAGGCGACCAACGCCAATATTTTCAAAGAGGATCGCTACTATCTCTTCCTGGCCCCGTTTGTTTTGTGGGCCGTGGCGCGGGCGCTGCTGGTGCTGGTCCGTCGCTGGCCGTGGCCGGGCTGGCTGGGCACGAGTGTGGGCGTCGGTGTGACGGTTGGCCTGCTGGCCGCGTCACTGCCGGTGCTGTGGACGCCAGGAATGCTGCGGGAGGATTGGCGGGCTGCCGCGGCCTATGTGGCCGACTATCAGACCCAATCGCCGGGGCTGTCCGCAGGGGGCGTGGCTCACGCCAACTATCTCTACCCCGCGGTGGAGTGGTATCTGGGCCAGCGCATCAGCCCGGATCTCCTGCCCATTTTCGGGCTTTTCGGTGGGCCGCTCACGCCTGATCAGATGGAGAGTGTGATTGGCCCACCCCTGCACGGCATCGAGACCGCGCTGGGCGCGCAGACGGCCTGGCTCTGGCAGAGTCATTTGGCCGGTGTGGACGATTTGGGGCTGGTGGAGCAGTGGCTGGGCGAACACTACCCGCTGATCACCGAACAGTTTCCACCGGGGATCAAACTTAGCGGCTATGCGCTGCACACCCGCTACGGTAGACTACCGGCCCTGGCGGAAAATGCCGTCTACCCCCGCCAAGCGATCGCGCCGGCCATTGAATTGACCGCCTGCGAGGTTGTTACGCCTTCTGTCTCGGCCAAAGATGAGCGAATGCACCCGCCCAGCGGTTGGGTACACGCGCGCCTGTGGTTACGAGCGACGGGGCCGGTGTCGGAGGACTATGCGCTTCAGGTGCGGGTGGTCGGTGGGGACGGCGTGTGGGGCGAAATGCTATCCCGGCCCAACAGCGGGCTGGAGCGCTTTCCTACCAGTGGATGGACGCCAGACGAATGGATGCGGATCGAGGCCGACGTAAATCTGAACCCCCAGACTCCGCCAGGGCTATACAGCGTTGTGGTCGGATTAGGTCAGGGCGAGGAGAGTGTATGCGGAGTTGTGGAAGTGTCAAACACCCCGTAGGAATTCAGGCGCACCTGTGGTTCTGACTACCCACAAGTCATCCCAAATAGTACGTCATGTGCTGAAAGTGGATCACCGGATCGATGTACTCCACGCGCACGTGGGGGGGGATGACAAGTGTAGTGGGCGCATAACAGAGGATGCTGGTCAGCCCCGCCTCGACGAGTTGATCCGCCACCCGCTGGGCTGCGTGGGTGGGCACGGCGATCACCGAAATCTGTGCGCCGGTCTCCGCCACCCGCTCTTTGAGATGGGCAAAATCATCCACGAAAACAGGCCCCATCTCGCGTCCAATTTTCTCCTTGTCCTCGTCAAATATGGCGACAATACGAAAGCCCCGGCTCTCGAAGCCGGCGTAGTTGGCAATGGCATTACCCAGCGAACCGGCCCCCACCAGCACCACCGGCCAAACCCGGTCCACATTCAGAATTTGCTGCAATTGATTGCAGAGAAACGGAATGGAATAGCCGGTCCCCTGCTTGCCAAATTCGCCAAAATGGCTCAAATCCTTGCGAATCTGCGCCGAACTGATGCCCAGATGTTCGCCCAATTCCTGGCTGGAAGTCACATCCCGTCCCACATCGGCCAACAGGCGCAGGGTGCGTAAATAGACAGGCAGGCGTCCAATCACAATATCAGGAATCTCTTTGCTGTTCCGTTTACTCACAGTTGATCTGGCTTTCATAAAATTTCGCTGTTGAACGGGCCAATGTGGAGCACGGCGCAGATGTCGGGCATCTGCCAGTAGAGCTGAAAAGGCTATGGTGCATTTTATCACAAACAACCTATTGGGAGCAAGCGATCCCAAAACTATGCTATACTTATGGGATTCCAGCCGCGTATGTCGGTAGTTTGTCTTCCAGAGCGACACTGAGTTCGTATGCCTTCAGCCATAGCAACACCCCCTCCTATTGATATGCCCGTGGCCCCGCAGCCGCGCCATCACAGCCTCCAAGAATTCGTGCGCCAGTTCTTCCACACCTTTGGCGGCGATATCACTGAGCGCGCCAGCGACGAAACGCTGTGGATTGATCTGCCCGATACTTTGGCCGCCTATTTTGACAAACCCGCTCTGCATCTGGTCTTCCAGAACAGCGAGAGCACATCCCAGACCGATCTGATAGCCTACGGCAGCCGTCTGTTTGATCAAATGATGGACTTTCTGGATCGACAGGGCGGCGTCACACTTCTGCAACTGCCCCGGCGTCATCAGGGCGCGGATCAATTGTTGCGCGCCATCCAACCCCGCAACGCGGCTGTCTTGGGGCTGAAGTTGGAGGAGGAGCAGCAGCGCCTCTTTGTCTTCAACTGGCACGTCACCTACCGCTCGGACGACAAGCGCGAGGAACTTTACACGGTTGTGCTGGATGGGGACGGCAAGCGCCAACCCCTGCACGACGAGGACGAAACCGGCCTGCGCCTGGGGGAATTGCTCGCCGACGGCGAGGCCATGACGGAAGAGAAAGAGGCCGAAGAAAAGGACGGGCAGGAAACGCGCGCTCCCGCCCACCTGCCGCCGATGACCCACCTCTCCCGTATGGCCGAAAGCGCCCGCAAGTATGCGCTCTATCACGCGGATGTGCGTTGCGTGAGCATTGAGTCGGAGATTCTGCCCCGGCTGCACAAAGTCCTCTCCCGCTTGACCAGCTACTACGAACAGCAGATCGGCGAAGTCTACGACAGCCACGACCCGGAAGGCGAAAAGCGCCGGGTGCTGGAAGAAGATTTGCAGCGCAAAATCAGCGAAGAGATCGAAAACCACCGGCTGCGGGTGCAGGTGCGCCTTTTCAGCTACGCCATTCTCCATCTGCCCGTGGCCGCGGCCAACATCAACCTGAGCGACGGCAAACAGAGCGTAGCCGTGCGGGTGACGCGCAATCTCTACACCGGCGCGCTCCATCGCCCTGCCTGTCACGCTTGCGGCGAGGGGATCACCTCGCTTGTGCTGGACAGGGCAGGCCACGTGTTGTGCGAGGCGTGTCTGCGCCAGTGCAGCGAATGTAACGACATTCTGTGTGACCGCTGCGGGTTGCACGGCTGCCCCGTCTGTGGGGATCAACTGTGCGAAACGTGCAGCACCTATTGCTGGTCGTGTGGACAACGGGCCTGTGCCGAAGATAGCAGCCGTTGCCCCATCTGTGCGGATGACGTTTGCCATGCCTGCCAGGAAGAGTGCGCAGCCTGTGGCACGCGCCAATGCCGCACCCATTTGCGTGTGGATGGGGTGACGGGCAATCTGATCTGCCGCGCCTGTGCAGTGCGTTGCCCCAACTGTCAGCAGGACAGCAGCCATCTGGCTACGTGTACCACCAGCGGTCAGCGCTTTTGCACAGACTGTATTGTTGCCTGCGCCCACTGCCATCGGCTGGTCGGCCCTGCCTTCGCTATAGTGGATCCCGGCGACGGATTGGCCTATTGCACCGATTGCGTGTCCGCCTGCCCCGGCTGCGGACAACTGGTGAGCAGCGCCAACGAGCAGCACTGCCAGGCCTGTGGGGATGCCTGCTGCGGCCACTGTGCCCTGCCCTGCCAGGTCTGCGGCGAACTTCTGTGCCAGACCCACGCGCTGCGCTGCCGCGGCTGTGGCACAGTCCTCGGCCCAACCCACGCTGCCCGCTGCGAGTTGGGCCAGGAGGCGCTCTGTCCGGCCTGCGATTCAGTCTGTCCGGGCTGTGGCTACAGCCATTGCGCCGAACATACCGCGGCCTGTTCCCTATGTCTGCAAATCTACTGCACGGCCTGTGTGGGCGCGGAGGGCGAGTGTGAGATGTGCCGGGAGTTCCCCAGCCGCCACCGGGAGATTGTCATGCCCGACGAGCCGGCCGCGGCAGACCCGCGCATTGCCAATCTGATGTACAAATACCGCTGGATCGGCCACAATAACGAACGATACGCCATCTATCTGGGCGGTAGCACCTGGGGCAATCAAGTGCTGGTCGTGGCCGAGGGGGATGTCGTGCGGCACGTGCGCCGAGGTCTCTTTTTCAAACGGCTGTTGGGTGAGGAATAGGGCGCGTAGTGGGGCGCGTAGTGGGGTGCGTAGTGGGGGCTGGATAGGGGTCAGTGCGTGACTCCGATCCCCGCCCTTCGTGGAGCAGGCTGGTGGAGCCGGCGCTGGGCAACAACTCTGGCGGCAGAGTGGCGTCCACAATACTGTTCTGCCCGCCATATCCGTTATCCACCCAACCGTCGGCATGAGAATCGGTCTGCCAGCGCCCATCCACCAGATAGCGAAATTGATATTTCCGGCCCGCAGCCAAGTCCACAGTGGCCCGCCAGACCCCGTCCCGACTCTGGGAAAAGAGGGTATTGTTTAGGCTCCATTCGTTAAAATCGCCCACCAGAAAGATGCGATCGGCCCAAAGACAGGCGGGCAATTCGAAAATCACACGGACACAGTCAGCTTGCGGAGAAGGCAGTTTGCGTATCATAACAGCTACTCCTTGCGCACTGGCTTGGAAACGGCCAAGCACCGAAAATCAGCGGTAAGTAGACGACACTACTATACAGCAACGAACCTTCGATTTCAAGAGATGCGGTATTGTGAAAACGAACAAAAAATGGGCTGGATTAGGCGGCAGTTTGCACAAAGGATAATGCGGGATCGGACCTGAAAATAAATTCGTCAATTCTGCCATCTGTGTTCCAATTTTACTCAGTATTGCATTGCTCGTGAGCCAGGGCTGTAGGCCGAAGAACATAACCGAACGACTATCTGTTTTGCGTCCAGCCAACGCGGAAAGTAGTATACAGAGGCCGACATTTGATGTGTGAATTGATTTTTTCTGACGAGAACCCACTATTATGAACCTTTTGAAGCTGATTGGCAGAGCCTTCCGCGCCATTGGCCGCCTGCTTGGCCGCTTGTGGCGCTGGACATACTACGGGCTGTTGAACGGGCGACGACGTCTGGCCCGGCGTAAATGGGCCGATTACGTCGTCTTTGAACTCGACGGCGAACTGGTGGAACGCACGCCGTCCCAGCCCTGGTACGTCTCCCTGCTGCCTTTTGCGACACCGCCGATGACGCTGGAAGCACTCTCCTCCGCCCTGCGCGCCATTGCCGCGGACCCGAATGTCTACGGCGTTCTCTTTCTGGTGCGGGGCGCGCAGATCAGCCTGGCCCAGGGCCAAAGTCTGGCCGCGCTCTTTCAGCGTTTCCGGGAATGGGACGCGGCGGAAAATGGCCCCCAGCGCGCCATCGAAAAAGATGTGGTGGTCCATCTGGAAAGCACGGGCAACGCTTCTTATCTGATGGCCGCGGCCGCGGACCGCATTCTGATGCCGCCCCAGGCCGAGTGGAGTGTGCTGGGGCTGCACACAGAGCCGACCTTTCTGGCCGATACGCTGGGCAAATTGGGCGTGGAAGCGGATGTGATCCGCGTCGCGCCGTGGAAAACAGCCTTTGACCGCCTCAGCCGTTCCGAGATGAGCGAGGCCGAACGGGAACAGATCAACCGGCTCTTTGACGGCTGGTTCGATTCACTGGTGACGGCCATCAGCGAAGGGCGGGTGTTGGGCGAAAATCAGGTCCGCTCCCTCATCGACCAAGCACCCCTGACCGCGAGCGAGGCATTGGACAAGACGCTTATCGACGGGACCGCCTACGAAGACGAGCTGCCCGCGCTCCTGGGCATCGGCGACCGGGAGGCCCGATTGCTCCCCTACGACAAAGCCAGACGCTATCTGAAACGCAAACACCGGGCCAGCCACCAGCAGCGGGTCGGTGTCATCAGCCTTTCCGGCACGGTAATGACAGGCAAAAGCCGCCAGTTTCCTGCCAGCCTGCCCATTCTGGGCGATAGCACAATCGGCAGCAGCACCGTACAGCAATTGGTGCGCAGCGCGGCCACAGATGACAGCCTGGCCGCGGTCGTCCTGCACATTGACTCCGGCGGTGGCTCTGCCCTGGCCAGCGATCTGATGTGGCGGGAACTCTCTCTGCTGGCGCGCAAGAAGCCGGTGGTGGCTTATCTGGGCGATATCGCGGCCAGCGGCGGCTATTATATCGCCCTGCCCGCCCACAAAATTGTCTGCCAGCCCGCCACCCTCACCGGCAGCATCGGCGTCATTACAGCCAAGCTGATCACCAGCGAAGCCTATCACAAAGTGGCCGCCAACCGGGTCTCCTTGCGCCGAGGCAAGAACGCGGACCTCTATGCAGACAGCCGCCCCTGGCTGGGCGAACAGCGGGACAAAATCGAAGATTCTATCGCCGTCACCTACCGGACCTTCAAGGATCGAGTGGCTGCCGGTCGTAATCTGTCGGATGAGCAGTTGGAAGAATTGGCCGGTGGCCGGGTGTGGACGGGCAGCCAGGCAGTCAAAAATGGCCTTGTGGATGCGCTGGGTGACTTCGCTGTTGCGGTCGAACAGGCGTGCCGTCTGGCTAATCTGCCCACAGATGGCTCTGTTTCCCCGGTGGCGGTGGAAGCCGAAAAACCGCTAATGCCGCTTTCTGCCGCCGAGTGGAGGATAACAGGCCAGTCGCTCACACTCTCCGAACTGACAAACTTCGCCTTTGCCGTGCTGGGGCGGGATTGGTCGGCCCTGCTGGGCCAGGATCGAGTCTGGCTGCTGGCCGACGGTCTGCCCCGAATCAAATGATTTAGGACGCAGATTAAACAGAATGAAAGAGCGATCTGCGCTGATTTTGACAGGAGCCACACACAAAATCAGCGCAGATCAATTCCAATCACAAAAATCTGCGTCCCTCTTTTCAGAAGCGGTACCGTCAAACAGACTGGAGAATAAAATGCTGGATGTCAAGGCAATTCGCAAGCAATTTCCTGCCCTGCAGGAGGAATACAACGGCAGGCCCGCCATCTTTTTTGACAACCCCGGCGGCACGCAGGTCCACCGCAATGTAATTCGGGCGATGGTGGACTATCTGACCCGGCGCAACGCCAATACCCACGGCGGCTTCGAGACCAGCCTGCGCACGGATGCCGTCATCGCCAGCGCGCACCAGGCTGTGGCCGATCTACTGGGCTGCGACGCGGACGAAGTCATCTTTGGCAACAATATGACCAGCCTCACCTTCCATCTCAGCCGCTCGCTGGCGCGGGAGTTTCGCCCCGGCGACGAAATTGTCCTCACTCGGCTGGACCACGACGCCAATGTGATGCCCTGGGCGCTGGCTGCAGAAGAGCGGGGCGCGACTGTCCAGTGGGTGGACATCGATATGGAGACAGGCACGCTGGATATGGACGATTTCCGGCGTAAAATTACGCCCCGCACAAAGCTGGTGGCGGTGGGCTATGCCAGCAACGCGCTGGGCACAATCAACGACGTGGCGACGGTTGTCGGCTGGGCGCGGGAAGTCGGGGCCTACAGCTTTATCGATGCGGTGCAATATGCACCCCACGGCCTGATCGATGTGCGGGCGCTGGATTGTGACTTTTTGGCCTGCTCCGCCTACAAATTTTTTGGTCCCCACGCCGGTCACCTCTACGGCAAACGGGAGCATCTGAGCCGCCTGCAAGCCTATCGGGTGCGCCCGGCGGGGGAGGAACTGCCCGGCAAATGGGAGACAGGCACACAAAATCACGAGGGGATGGCGGGCGTCACCGCGGCCATCGACTATTTGGCCGAGTTGGGCGTGGAGTACGGGATGGCGCGCAGCGGCGATAGTAGACGGGAACGGCTGGTTGCGGCTTGGCCTGTGATACAGGCGTATGAGGAGCAGTTGCTGGCTCGGCTCATCGGTGGACTACAGGGGATTCCCGGCGTGCGTATCTACGGGCTGACCGATCGGGACGATTGGAAGCGGCGGGTGGCAACGGTGGCTGTGCGCAAGACGGGCACAACGCCGGAGCAGTTGGCAACGGGATTGGCTGCCGAAAATATCTTTGCCTGGCACGGCAATTTTTATGCGCTATCTGTCAGCGAGCGTATGGGGGTGGAGCAGAGCGGCGGCTTCCTGCGGCTGGGGCTGGCCCACTACAACACAGAGGATGAGATTGACCGCTGTTTGGCGGTGCTGGATAGAGTGTAAGGAAGATTGTCCCGTCCTGATATATATTGACAGAATCGTCAGCGCCAGTTTTTGATTGACCAGATTGTCCTCTACCAGCAGAATGCGCAGGGGCATCTGCTCCGATAGCATTGCTTCTTCCCGTTTGCCGGGTCGGACCGGTCGCTCGGTTTTGCGGACATCTGGCGAAAGCGCGCGCAGGAAGCGATGCCAATAGAATCCAGCGCGCGGTCTGGGCAATGTGGCTTTCCACCACCGATTGGGCGATTTCCGGGTCGAATTCCTGATCGACCAGCACTATATCCACGGCTGGCGTTGGGTTGGATAGCCTGATTGCCGTCTCTACTTCGGCAGCGGAAACGGGCTGGCCGCCTACTTCGGTACTCCAGCGGGTGAGGGTTGTCTGGAGAAGAGGGCTTTTTGGTAACTGCTCAGCCATTTCTCGCTGATTAACCACGGAACAGACAGAACAGACTGAAAAAAGCGAAGAACTTCCGTCTATTCCGTCTTTTCAGTGGTTCGATTCTGACGTGGGCTGAGCAGTTACCGATTTACACGCTATTGACTTTCCGGTTGGGCAATGATACCGTGAAACCAGATTCAGGCAAATACCTGCTGGCTGATTTGATCCTTCGGTCTATTCGTTCAAGTTGCAGATGCATCCTGCCGGCTACAACAAATCTCTAACACTTCGCCTGTATGAATCTAATACAAATAGTGCATACTGAATCAGTGTTCTTCGCCGACTGGTTGCTCTATCAGAATAATCAGCCTGGACGCCGATTTCCAGGATTCTTATTGGCTTCGATCCACCAAATGCCCTTTGGGTCATTTGCCTTTACAACTCACAAATAGCAAGCGTAGGTGGCAGCCAACGAACCGTGTCACCACCCTTCTACTATACAAAATAGAGGAGTTAGAGCCACCACTTATGATGCGTTTTGACCGATTTACCCAGAAAGCCCAGGAGGCCGCCATGCGCTCTCTGGAAATTCTCCAGCACTACAAACATTCCCAAGTGGACACCGAACATATCTTTTTGGCGCTCGTCCAGCAGCAGGGCGGCACTGTGCCCCAACTGTTGGAGAAACTGGGCGCGACCGTTGAAGTGGTGGCCCGCAAACTGGAAGCCATTTTAGACGCCGCGCCCAAATCCAGCAACACCCCTTATGGCGGTGGAATGGCAACGGCCCAGGTTTTTATCACCCCTCGGCTCAAGCGGGTGATGGATGTTGCCAACGAAGAGGCCAACAAACTTCAGGACGAATACATCAGCACCGAACACATCTTCCTGGCGATTGCCAGCGAACGCAACACCCCATCCGCCAACATTCTGCGCGATGCGGGCGTGAATAAAGACCGGCTCTACGCCGCGGTGGAAGAACTGCGCGGCGGCCAGAAAGTGACCGAACCCAATGCCGAAAGCAAATATCAGGTGTTGGAAAAATATGGCCGGGACCTGACCGCCGTGGCATTGGAAGGCAAGCTCGACCCGGTGATTGGCCGGGAAGAAGAGATTCTCCGGGTGATGCAGGTGCTCTGTAGGCGCACAAAGAACAATCCCGTTCTGATCGGCGAGGCAGGCGTGGGCAAGACGGCGATTATTGAAGGGCTGGCCCAGCGCATCGCTGCCGACGACGTGCCGGAAATTCTCTCTGGCAAGCGGGTGATTTCCCTCGACCTGGCCGCGATGCTGGCCGGGACACGCTTCCGGGGTGAATTTGAGGAGCGGCTGAAAGCCTGTCTGGACGAAATCCGCCGCAGCGACGGGGAGATTCTGCTCTTTATCGACGAACTGCATACCGTCGTGGGCGCGGGCAATGCGGCCGGCGCGCTGGACGCCAGCAATATGCTCAAGCCAGCTTTGGCCCGTGGCGAACTCCACTGCATCGGCGCGACGACACTGGACGAATATCGCAAGAGCATCGAGAAGGACGCCGCGTTGGAACGGCGCTTCGCCCCGATCTATGTGGACGAGCCAAACATCGCCGACAGCATCGAAATCCTGCGCGGTCTGCGCACCCGCTACGAAGATCACCACGGCATCACCTACACCGACGAGGCGCTGGAACAGGCCGTGCGGCTGGGCGAACGTTATGTCACCGCGCGTAAACTGCCCGACAAAGCGATTGATCTCATCGACGAGGCCGCGGCCAAACTGCGGGTTGCCATGTATTCTATGCCCAGCCATCTGAAAGAGCAGAAGGCGCGCATCAATTCTCTGGCCGCCGAAGAAGAGACGGCCTGGGCGGACCGGGACTACGAAAAGGCTGCCCAGGTCAAGACCGAACTGGTGCGGATCAAAGAAGAATTCAAAACCGGCTTGAAGGCGTGGAAGGCCGAATCCAATTTGGACGATGTGGTGGATGCTTCGGACGTGGCCCAGGTAGTGCAGAATTGGACGGGCATCCCGGCCATGAATCTGCTGGAGGAAGAGACAGAGAAACTCCTGCGTATGGAAGAACATCTGCACAAAAGGGTCGTCGGCCAGGACAAGGCTATCGAAGTGATCAGCGACGCCATTCGCCGGGCGCGCAGCGGGTTGAAAGACCCCAAGCGGCCCATCGGCACATTCCTTTTTTTGGGGCCGACCGGCGTGGGCAAGACCGAACTGGCGAAGACACTGGCCGCCTTCCTCTTCGACGACGAGGACGCGCTGCTGCGGGTGGACATGAGCGAATACCGGGAAGGCCATTCGGTCAGCCGACTCTTTGGTGCGCCTCCCGGCTATGTGGGCTACGATCAGGGCGGTCAACTGACCGAAGCTGTGCGCCGCCGCCCCTATCGGGTGATTCTCTTTGACGAAATTGAGAAGGCCCATCCAGAAGTATGGAACACTCTTTTGCAGGTGATGGACAACGGACGTATGACCGACGGC
>Ga0209702_10005951_pt1 | contig 16101 bp, 18 predicted proteins | sample FRY01_FD_187210 | JGI IMG/M metagenome (GOLD analysis project Ga0209702, IMG submission 187210) | Freshwater microbial communities from Lake Fryxell liftoff mats and glacier meltwater in Antarctica - FRY-01 (SPAdes) (version 2) | ecosystem: Environmental > Aquatic > Freshwater > Ice > Glacier... | reverse complement strand
TTGCATATTTGATAGCGTTTGTTTTTGTTTGTAACTATCTCAAATATAAGGGTTTATAAACAAATATGCAACTTTTTAACGAATTAATTTACTGATTATCAATTAATTATCAACTCCGAAACTTTAGTTTATTACCATGGAGACAATCAGTTTGGTCTACCTAATGAGGATAAATATAAAAAGAAGATAAATAATGCATTGGTAATGGTAGTAAAGGAAGATGTTGGTTTTTTAATTCAGACAGGGAATTATATCGAAAACACTTCAGTTACTAATTTAAAAGAAAGAATAGATAGGATTAATCTACTGGATGAGGTTGAGTTGAAAATGTATTATCGTGATGTATTGGCAAATGGCAGTTTTTCAGATAAAGGTACAGCAGGATTAGGGATGATAGATATTGCACGAAAATCAGGAAATAAGTTAGCTTATTCATTCATTCCATTTGATGAAGAATTAAGTTTTTTCAGTTTAAGTGTTAAAATTAATTAAAGATAATAATGATAAATTTCGAAAGTATGGAGAATATACTTCTAGACAGTTCTGCTAAAACACCAGCGATTAATTTTAATGCGAATTCAGGTGTGCTTTTATTGAAGGGACGATCAATTCCTGAAAATTCGATTGAGTTTTATAAACCACTGAATGAATGGTTAGATAATTATGGTCAAAAGCCATGTAATGATACAGTTGTAGATATTAAATTAGAATATTTCAACACTTCGTCTTCTAAATGTATTTTAGATTTATTAAAACGCCTTGAAAAGATTAATGGCTCCGGTTCTAATGTTCTTATCAATTGGTATTTTGAGCAAGATGATGAAGACATGGAAGAGGCTGGAGAGGATTACCAAGCGATTGTGAAATTGCCGTTTAAGATGGTAGAAGTAGAAGAGATTTAATCTTTTGAAAGTAATAGGAGTAACTGGAGGAATTGGATCGGGGAAGTCATTTATTTGCTCTGTAATAGAGAAATTTGGTTTCCCCGTTTTTTATTCAGATTATGAAGCGAAGAACATTGTTGCTTCTAATAAAGAAGTTGTTTTTCAATTAACCGAACTAATAGGAGCTGAGTTATATGCAAATAATCAGTTTCACAAAGAAATCTTAGCTGTTAGGATTTTTAAAGATCAAGCCTTAAAAGAAAAAGTAAATCAAATTGTACATCCGAAAGTGAGGAATCGATTTGAGGAATGGAAAAAAAGTCAGAATACTTCTCTCGTTTTTATTGAAGCAGCTATTTTGTTTGAAACAGGGATGTATAAAATGTGTGATGCAACAATTTTAGTAACAGCACCTGAATCTATAAGAATTGAACGAGTTATTAAAAGAGATGGTGCTACTATAAAAATGGTTTTAGAACGAATAAATAGTCAGTGGTCTGATCATGAAAAAACAAAATTAGCTGATTTTATTATTGTTAATGATGAGGTACAACCTGTTTTAGTTCAATTAGAGGAAGTTTTATCTTCACTTTCGAAATAATCTCTATTTATTCCATATCTCCCAAGCTTTAAGAGCTTGTTGTTGTAGCATTGAATAACCATTTAGAATAGTCGCTTTATTTTCTTCTGCCAGTTTTAAGAATTTTGTTTTTTCTGGATTATAAATCAGGTCAATAACCAAATGATGTTCGGTTAGTTCTTCAAATGGAATAGAAATCGTTTCGTCTATCATAGGAAATGTACCAATAGGAGTACAATTAATAATCACTTTACAAGCACGAATCATATATTCGTTAATTTGATTGTATTCAAATTGATTCGTTCCTTTAGGTGTTCTAGAAGCATAAATTACATCAATTCCTAACGACTTAAAAACGGAAGCTACAGCTTTTGAAGCGCCACCTGTTCCTAGAATTAATGCTCTTTCGTGTTTGTTGGTTAAAAAGGGCTTGATGGATTGATGAAAGCCAAAAGCATCTGTATTGTGGCCAATTGTTTTTCCGTTTTCAAAAGAAATCACATTTACAGCACCAATAGCTTTTGCGTCAAGTGTTAATTCGTCTAAGTAAGGAATTACTTCTTCTTTGTATGGGATTGTAACGTTAATGCCGTCTAATTTTTCTTTTTGAAATAGCGATTTAATTTCAGAAATTGAATTTAAAGGAAAGTTTTCGTAGCTTGCATCAACCTTCTCCTTCGAAAAAAAGTCATTAAAAAAAGTTTTAGAAAAAGAATGATTTAATGTTTTCCCAATCAATCCAAACTTTTTCATTAAGCTTTCTTTTTAAATTTATTTCTTAAGATTTCAATAATCATAGGAAGAATAGACAAACCTATAATTCCAAAAATTACAGTTTCAAAATTGTTTTGTACAAACGCTAATCCTCCAAAGAAATATCCTAATAAAGTTAAACTTACAACCCAAGCAACCCCTCCAATGATATTGAAGCGAATGAATTTAGCATAGCTCATTTCACCTATTCCTGCGACAAAAGGAGCAAATGTTCTTACAATAGGAACAAAACGAGCAATGATAATTGTTTTAGGGCCATGTTTTTCGTAGAATTCATGTGTTTGATCTATGTATTTTTGTTTTACAATTTGTCTACCTTTAATTTTCCAAGAAAGAACTTTTAAACCAATTGTTTTCCCAAAATAATAATTTAAACCATCTCCTAGAATAGCAGCTACGATTAATAAGGAAAGTACAATCCATAAATTTAATTCATTAGGAAACCTAGCACAAAAAGTTCCTGCAGCAAATAACAAGGAATCTCCAGGAAGTAAAGGCATAACAACTAATCCTGTTTCAATAAAAATAATTAGGAATAAAATGGCATAAATCCACATTCCATAATCTTTAATCATTGTAAGTAAATGATCGTCTAAGTGTAAAATAAAGTCAAGTAAACCTTTTAGTAAATCCATTTTAATATATTTCTAGTTGATTATCAATTTTTTCTATCCATTCTAATATTCCACCTTGTAAAACAAATAAGTTTGAAATATTTAATTCTTTTTCAATAAAATTAGCTGTTGCTTCAGCTCTTTTCCCCGACTTGCATATTAATACAGATTCATGATCACAGTCTTGAATAGTTTGCTTTATTTTTTCAACTTCATTCATAGGGATATGAGAAGAGTTATCAATGAAGCAGATTTCTCTTTCGTATGGTTCTCTAATGTCAATTAAATGAAGTGTTTGTTCATCTAATCGTTTTTTTACGTCTAAAGAGCTAATAAACTGCATGATTTAATTTTTTTTGTAAATATAGTGATAACCTCCGTTCGGTTAATAAAACAATGTCAAAATTAATTTTATTTTTGAGAACAAGGCTTATTTTAAAAGAATAGCGCTATGCATTGAGCAAAGTCGAAATGGCTATCCTGTAAAATTCAACGCAGTAATCGAACTATGGTTAATTAAGTCCGTTTATGACTAGTGGAAATAGCTAGCTTTTAAACTCATATCTAAACTTTTGAAACTATGTGTTAATGCGCCAACCGAAATATAGTCTACTCCCGTTTCGGCATAAGAGCGTATCGTTTCTAAAGTAATCCCTCCGGATGCTTCTACTTCAAATTCTTTAGGAATAGCTGGAAGGACTTTTGTGATTTCTTCTGGAGTAAAATTATCTAGCATAATTCTATTAATTCCTCCTATTTCAAGTACTTCTTTTAATTCTTTTTCGTTTCGTACTTCAACTTCAATTTTTAAATTCTTTCCTGTTTTTTCAAGGTATGCTTTGGTGTTAGTAATTGCATTTTTAATTCCTCCAGCGTAATCTATGTGATTGTCTTTAAGCATAATCATGTCATACAAAGCAAAACGATGGTTATGTCCACCCCCAATTCGAACGGCCCATTTTTCCATGTAGCGAATTCCAGGAGTCGTTTTTCTGGTATCTAAAAGTTGCGTTTTACAGCCATCTAAAAGTGTTACGATTCTATTTGTTTGAGTAGCAATTCCACTCATTCGTTGCATAAAATTAAGAACTAATCTTTCAGTCGCTAAAATAGAGCGAGAGCTACCTTCTATTTCTAAAGCAATATCACCATGTTTGACTTGTGTTCCGTCTTTAATAAGAATATTAACTTTCAGTTGACTATCATAGATGTGAAATATTTTTTCAGCTAATTCAATTCCAGCTAAAATTCCTTCATCTTTTATAATAAGTTGCGCTTTTCCAATAGCATTTTCTGGAACACATGCTAAAGAAGAGTGATCTCCGTCTCCGATATCCTCTTTTAAAGCATTTTTAATTATATCTTCAATCATGTTGTAAAAGTAATTAATAAGAATAAAAAAACCTCGTTAATTAATTTACTAACGAGGTTTTAAAAGCATTTGTCTTTTTTTAATCAACGATAATATCACTTAACTTTAATGTGATGATTTTACCGTATTTAGCTAATTCTTTTTTGTTTATTTTTTCAGTATTACCATAAATAGTTATGATTCTTGGTTTGTTCTGAATATTTGTTTCGTAAAACTTTACAATTTCATCAAATGTTAATGTTTTGTATAGTTCAAACTCATTTAAAAGCGGAGATTGTGTATACCCTCTTTGTCTTCCAGATTCGATAGAGCTTGAGATGTTTCTGAAATTTGGATAGCTTGAAGAAATAGAATTAATTAATCCTGATTTAATCATTTCAATTCGCTCTGTTTTTTGAGGCATATGCTTTAATATACTATCCATAATTACTACAGCATCCATCGTTTTATCACTTTGGCAACCAACATAAGAATAAAAAACACCTGGATTGTTTTTATTGATTGGTGTTATGAATGCTCCAGAAGTAGTATAAGCTAATGAGCGATACTCTCTGATCTCTTGCATTAATATTCCCGAGAAACCATCACTCATGTATTGATTGAATGCTTCTGCCTCAACCTTGTCTTGTGTTTCTCCAGAAAATGGAGGAGTATTGATTAAAAAGAATACTCTGTTTTGAACAGCTTTTTTATCATTAATAATATAAATTATATCTTTCTTGATTTCAGTTGTTTTTTTATCAACTAAAGCAATTTTATGTTTTGTGTTTTCAAGAGGGAAATTAGTTTGTATTAATGATTTTATAAGTTCATTTTTTTCTTTTCCGATATAATGAAAAGTAACATCATAGTTAAATGTTTCTTTATAGGTGTCTAATATATCTTTCACCATTAATTCTTTTAATGCTTTCTTAGGAACTCTTGTTAAGTTTTCTGATTCTTTTCCATAACGAGCATATTGTAATAAATAGCGACCTAACATTTCGGGATCTTTTAATTCTGAATCTCTACCTGCTAAAATACCTTCTACAACACTTTCAAGTGCTTTTTGATCTGTTGTAGGCTCATAAATTAGAGATTTGATTAACGGTAAGGCTGCTTCCAGATTTGCTTCTACACCATTAAATACAGTTGTGAATTTTGACCCATTTGAATAAGAGTAATAAGTTACCCCTAGTAAAGCGAATTTCTTCTTTAATTCATCTCTGTTAAAATCATTTGTGTAGAAATAATTAAACAATTCAGTAGCGATGTCAAGGTTTTTTATTGAATCGGTACCAACAGCCCTTTCTATTTTAAGGGTAAACAAATCGTTTATAGGATTTTCAGTAATGTATAATTTATTACTTTCATCTATAGTTACAAGTTGTGCATCTTTATTGTAATCTAATATTCTAGGATTTTCAGGAGCATGAATATTTTTCAAGAAAGAAGCAGCGTATTTTGAATCTTGCTTTTGATCATTTACAACTGGCTTAAATCCTGGTTTTTCTAATACATCTTTTTTAGGGAATCCTATTGCTGATCTAAATACTAAATGATTATCTGTAAAATATTTTTGTGCAATTTTCATTACGTCTTCTTTTGTTACGTTTTCGATATTTGAAACTTCAGCAAGATATTCTTCCCAAGAGCTACCTTCGCTAAATAAAGAGACCAATGTCATTACTTTATCACTTGGATTTTCTAATTCTGATTTACGTTGACGTGACATCTCTTGTTTGATAATCAATAAATCGTCATAGCTAAATTCACCATTTTTAATTTTAGAAATTGCATCATACATTAATACTTCTGCTTCTTCAAATGATTGTCCAACCATTTTTGTTGCATAGATTAAATTGAATGCACCATCATCGTTATAGTCTAATGGAATAGATCCTCCGAATAATATTTTCCCGTCTAATTGATATTTGTTTAAAATACCTGTTTCTGATTCATTGAACAATAACTTAGAGCAAATTTCAAAAGCTGTTTGATCTTCATTACCCGCTGGAAATGTTTTGTAACCAAGAATTCCAATTCTAAAAGGAGTATATTTCACTTCAAGTAATTCTTTTCCATTAAATTGACTTCTTCCATAGTCTTTAAATTTTGGAACTTCAGATGATCTAAGTTTAGAGAATTTTTCTTTAATATGTTTTATAGCAACTTCTTTATCAAAGTTCCCTGAAATTACAAGCGCCATATTATTTGCAACGTAGTAGGTGTTAAAGTACTCATACATTTTTGTAAGAGAAGGGTTTTTTAAATGCTCTGTAGTTCCAATAGTTGATTGTGTTCCATAAGGATGTGTTTTAAATAATTCTTTTTGGATGTCTTCAAATAATTTATTGAAAGGACTATCCATTCCTTTATTTTTTTCTTCATATACAACCTCTAATTCTGATTGAAATGAACGAAAAACTGGATTTTGAAAACGGTGCGCATATAATTCTAACCAATTTTCAATTTGATCACCAGGGAAGGCATTGTGATATACCGTCATATCTGTTGCTGTGAAAGCGTTTAGTTGAGTTCCACCGATGCTTTTAATTAACTTATCAAACTCTGTTGGGTTTGCGTAAGTAGATTGAAGTACACTTTGATTATTTATTAATTGTTGAATTTTTTTACGTTCAACATCGTCTGTAGTTTTTCCTAATAAGTCATAATAGAAGATGATAGAATCCATTAAAGGTTTTTCTTTCTCCCAATTCATTGCACCAAGTTCAGTAGTACCTTTAAATAATAAATGTTCAAGGTAGTGCGCCATACCTGTTGCATCTGCAGGGTCATTCTTACTCCCAGCTTTAATGATTACTGCTCCATAAGCATCTGTAGCAAAAGGGTCTTGGTTTAAAATAACTGTTAAGCCATTTTCTAAAACGAATTTCTCAACTTTTAAAGCGTCCGATCCAGTTGTGTTTTGAGCGTTTACGAATCCAATAAATAAAAAGGATGCAATACTCAGTTTAATTGATTTAATCATGTGGTTATTCATTAATTTATTTTTTATTAGATTCATTTTTTATTTTTTTTTAAATAATAAATTTAGTTTTTCTTTTTTGATTTTTTCTTTTTTAAAGAATAATTAACAACATTTAATTTGTTACAGTCTTTTCTGAATTAAATCTGTAATACACTCCACAAATTTCGGATGAGCATTTGTACTTGGAACTAATTGTACTTTTTCTCCTCCAAATTCTTCAAATATCTCTTGGTATTCTCCGCCAATTTCGATTATTGTTTCTAAACAATCTGCAACAAATGCAGGACTGAATGCTAATAATTTTTTAGCACCTTTTTTACCCCACTCTTCTACTACCTTATCTGAAAAAGGCTCTAACCACTTTTTGTCTAAACGTGATTGAAAACAAACTGTATAATCTTTTTCTTCCAATCCTAGTTTTTCTGCAATTAAACGAGTAGTAGCAAATGAAGTTGCTTTGTAACAATATCCATTAAATTCATTAATTGCTTCTTCACAAGGTTGATCAGAGCATAAATCTGTTTCGCCTTCATAAACTTTGTCTACTTGTCTTACAGGTAAACCATGATAAGAAAATAAGATATGGTCGTATTCTTTTAAGTTGAATTGCTTTGCTCTATCTACTATTGCATCAATAAAAGCTGGGTGATCATAAAATTGACTTACAATTTTAATCTCAGGAATTACCCACCATTTTTTCATGATATTCATTGCTTTTTCAATCGCAGAACCAGTTGAAGCACTTGCATATTGTGGAAAAAGAGGAATGATTATGATTTGGTCGTATAATGCTTTTTTCATACGTTCTAAAACACTATCCATAGATGGGTTTTGGTAGCGCATTGCAATTTCAATAGTTACATTTTCATCTTTCAATTGTTCTTGAACTAATTTCTGAAGACTTTCTGTATGTGTAATTAGAGGTGATACACCATTTCCAAAATCCCACAATTCTTTATAAATTTTCGCAGATTTTGGTGCTCTAAACGGAACGATGATTCCATTTACCAATAATTTTCTTGGAAGCCACGGAATATCAATTACTCTTGGGTCGTTTAGAAATTCTGTTAAATAAGTTCTAACATCTTTCACGCTAGGACTGTCAGGTGTACCTAGTTGTATTAATAAAACACCAGTTTTTTTCATTTCTTTCTTTTTTTGAAAAAACATTAAAACAATTTTGTTCTCCAGTTTTCAGCCTCTTCTGGCTGTAATAAATTTAATTTCAATAAATATTGAATCGTTTGTTCAAAAGCGAGCGGATATTCAATCCCTTTATAATTCCAGTCAGTTTCAGATAACCATTTAGCTACTTGGTCGGACCTTAAATTATACCTCCAACTAATTACTTCAATCATATCTTCATCATTTTTAACTGCTAAAGCTTTTTTATTGACGATGTCGCAAATACCTTTTAGTTGTTCAGGATATTTTTCAAAAATTTCATTTCGAACAGCGATAACAAAACAAGGCCAAGGTGTTGCAACCTCATCGATATAGCGGCATTTTTTTTGTTCTGTAAAAGGAAATGTAGTGTATTTTTCCCAGAGGAAGGCTTGTGCTTTGTTTTGCTCCAAAGCCCACAAGCCACCGTAAATATCTCCAATTACATTAAATTTTAATTTTGTCGTGTCCCAACCTTCTTGGTCTGCCTTAACGTACGACATTAAATGTGACCCAGAACCTTCTCTTGAAATAGCAAATGTTTGGTCTTTTAAGTCATCCATCGTTTGAATGTCAGAATGGTAAGGAACATGAATTCCCCAATGAAGAGGAGTTGTTACATAAACTTGAATAATTTTAGCATCCAGCCCTTGAAGTATAGCTTTCGTTATTCCTTCAGTTAGTAGAATCGCAATATCTATCGAGCCATTTTCCAGACCTCTAATCATTTGACCGGTTCCTCCACCCATATCACTCCAGTGAAGCTTTAAGCCATGACTACTAAAAGCCGATTCTTCTATCGCTAACCTCCATGGTAAGTTGAAATGTTCAGGTACACCTCCAATTTTTAGTCCTAGTAGTTTATTGTCCATTCTTGTTTTGTTCTGAGAATTGTTTATCAAAAAGTTTTTTGTAAAACCCATTCTCAAGCGTAAGTAATTCTTTATGTGACCCTTGTTCCTTAATTTCTCCTTTTTCTAAAACAACTATTTGATCAGCTTTCTGAATAGTTGAAATTCTATGTGCAATAACAATTGATGTTCTTCCTTTTGTTAATTCTTCGGTAGCTAATTGAATAAGCTCTTCTGCTTCAGAGTCTACGCTTGATGTTGCTTCGTCTAAAATTAAAATTGCTGGGTTATAAACGTAAGCTCTTATAAATGCTAAAAGTTGACGCTGTCCAACAGATAATACACCACCTCTTTCTCCAACGTTATAATCATATCCTCCTGGAAGTTTTTCAATAAAAGCATGAGCTTTCACTGCTTTAGCTGCCTTCACTACTTGTTCTCGTGTAATTTCTTGATTTCCTAAGGTGATATTGTTGTGGATTGTATCTGAGAATAAAAACACATCTTGTAAAACGATGGCGATTTTTTGCCTTAAATAAGAGAGTTCTAAATCGCGAATAGAAGTTTCTCCAATTGAAATCTCTCCTTTTTGAAATTCGTAAAATCGACCAAGTAAGTTAACAATTGAAGATTTCCCAGCGCCAGTAGCACCTACAAAAGCAACAGTACTATTTGCTGCAATGGTTAAATTTATGTTTTGCAATACCCATTCATTCTCTTTGTATGAGAAATAAACATTTTCAAATTTTATAGGTTGATTAAAATCGCAATTATTTACTTTTCCTTCGTGTTGAATGTGTTCGTTTAAATCGAGTATTTCGAAAACTCTTTCGGCTCTAACAGTACCTCTTTGAAGGATGTTAAATTTATCTGCTAATTGCCTAATTGGTCTAAAAAGCATGTTAATCCAAAAAGTAAATTTGATGATTTCTTGGTATTGATTGCTCATGTCTTTACCATTCAAACCTTCAACCTGAAAAGCAATAAAAACTAATAAAAAAGCGATTGAAAGCGAACTTAAAATCTCTACTATTGGGAAGAAGATTGAAAATGCCCATATAGCATTGATGTGTGCTTTACGGTGCGCTTTATTGATTTCTTTAAAACTTTCGAACTCTTGTTTTTCACGATTAAACAATTGAACAATTGCCATTCCTGATATTCTTTCTTGAACAAAATTATTCAATCTAGTTACTTGTAATCGCTCTTGCTGAAACGATTTATTCATTGCCCTTGCAAATATTTTAGTTGCAAGAATAAGTAACGGAATAGGAATTAAAACCAATAGTGTTAATTGCCAATCGAAATAAAACATAGCAAAAACGACAGCAAGAAGAGTTACCATGTCGCCCAAAACATCTACTAATCCTGTTGAGAAAACCTCAGAAATAGCTTCCATATCGGCTACAACTCGAGTAACAAGAGAGCCAATTGGAGTTCTGTCAAAATATTTCATTTTGAAAGTGGTGATGTGAGCAAATAATTTTTTACGCATATCACTGATGATATTTTGCGCTAAAAGATTACTGAAGTAGGAACTTGTAAATTGAAAAATAGCCTCGAAAAACAACATTCCAATAATGATGGAAGACCAAAAAAGAAGAGCGTTTTTATCTTGATTTTCAATGATATAGTTTTGAACCATATCAGCAATTAAAAGGGGTCTAAAAACACTGCTGACTGCGATTAATAGCACACAAGAAAGAGCTATAAAAAAGAGTTTTTTATAGGGCTTAGCGTATGTTACTAAACGTTTAAAAATAGAAAATTTTAATTTTCCTTCTTTGGACATAAGACAAAGATAATTCAAATTTCAGGTTTTATAGGAGAAGATTAATTTTTTCTGATTAACTTTATGAAAAACACTGAAAATGATCCATAATTTATCAATCCAAAAATCTTTAGCAGGAAATTTCCTTTCAGAATTGAGAGATGTTAATATTCAGAAAGATGCTATGCGTTTCAGAAGAAATTTAGAGCGTTTATCAGAGATAATTGGGTATGAAATATCTAAAACATTAGCATATAAAAAAATAAACGTTCAAACTCCTTTAGGGTCATCTGAAGTTGAAGTATTGAGTGAGCAACCTGTTTTAGCAACTATTTTAAGAGCGGGTTTGTCTATGCATCAAGGATTGTTAAATTATTTTGATAGTGCTGATAGTGCTTTTATTTCTGCATATCGTAAACATTCAAATTCTGAAGAATATGATATTAAAGTTGAATACCTTGCAGCACCAGATTTAACAAATAGAATTGTCATCTTATCTGATCCTATGTTAGCAACTGGAGCATCAATGGTTACTGTTTATAAAGCGTTGTTAAAGCAAGGGAAGCCTTCAAAAGTGTATATCGTTTCTGCTGTTGCTTCTAAAGATGCGGTTGAATATGTTAGACAACATCTTCCTGCAAATACTGAGATTTGGACAGGCGCAATTGATGAGGAGTTAACAGCTCATTCGTATATTGTACCAGGTATTGGAGATGCTGGAGATTTAGCTTTTGGTGTTAAATGTTAAGAGATGGGAGTAGGTAAATATAGTGTCTTCTTTTTTCTTTCAATGATTAAATTTTTGTTTGCTCCTTTTGGGGGACCTGCATATAATTTAACATTTTTAGAAACCTATTTAGCTTGTGTATCAGGAGCTGTTTTTAGTGCTACTATTTTTTATTTTATGAGTGAGTTTTTAATGGTAAAAGCGCACAAAAAAAGAATTCAAAAATTCCAAGAAGCACAAGAGAAAGGAATCGAACTTCCTTATAAAAAGAAATTTACTTATATGAACAAACTGGTTGTTCGTACAAAAATGAAAGCAGGGATTTTTGGAGTAGCAATGTACGCACCACTTTTTCTTTCTGTTCCAGTAGGGACTATTATAGCGGCTAAGTTTTATGGGAAAGATAAAAGAACATTTCCTTTAATCGTTTTAGGAATGTTTGTTAACGGATTAATTACTTCGGGATTAGCCTATTTTGCAGGAAGTTTATTTTGAATATAGAAGACAGACATTTATTTTTTGATTTAGACAGAACACTTTGGGATTTTGAAACCAATTCGAAGCATGCTTTAAAAGAGATTTTTGAAGTTTTTAATTTGGGTGAGTTTATTCCACATTTCTATAAATTTTACTACACCTATAAGAATGTCAATAATGAACTTTGGGTGAAATACGGAAAAGGTAAAATCACGAAAGAAGAACTGCGAAATTCTCGTTTCTTTAAAACATTAAAAAAATTCAATGTTGAGAATCTTGAATTATCAAACAAACTAAGTACAGCTTATATTGAGTTATCGCCTATTCAAAAAGTGCTTTTCCCAAATGCTGTTTCAGTATTGGGCTCACTTAAAGATGAAGGATATCAGCTACATATTATAACCAATGGATTTAAAGAAGTACAATACATAAAACTGGCAAATTGTGGCTTAATTGATTTTTTTGATGTCATTGTCTGTTCTGAGGAAGTTGGGAAAAACAAACCAAATCCAGAAGTTTTTCAACATGCTTTGCGTTTAGCGAATGCACTTCCATCTCAAAGTGTGATGATAGGTGATGATTTGCAAGTAGATATTTTAGGAGCTTCTAATGTTGGAATGCATACGATTTTATTCGATCCTGATAAAAAGTACAGAAAAGCAAAAGGGGATTATACGATTCAAAATTTGAATGAAATCCCCTCAATATTACCTTGGATTTATAGAATTTAGATTATTCTCGAGTGAACTACTCTTCAGAAACTCTAAAAGTTTAAAGTTTTAAATCTATCCGTATAATTCTTGTCGTGTTTTTTCGTAAAGTACAATACCAGCAGCAACACCAACATTCATAGAAGCAATTTCACCTCTCATTGGAATTCTAGCTTTAATATCTGCCATGTTCAAAAAGTCACTTGTTATTCCGTCTTCTTCAGATCCTAAAATAATAACAACTGAACCTCTCAAATTTGCTTGATATAAAGGAGTCTCCGTTTTTTCTGTACAAGCCACAAGCCTTAAACCGCATTGTTGTAAATAGAACAATGTATTTTTAATGTTGTCTGATTTACAAACAGAAATTCTGTTCAATGCTCCTGCAGAAGTTTTAATGGCATCTGAAGTAACTTGAACCGACCCTCTAGAAGGTATTAATATTGCATCTACACCTTGACATTCAGCTGTTCTAGCGATTGCTCCAAAATTTCGAACATCTGTAATTCTATCCAACACTAAAATACAAGGTTTTTTACCTTCTTCTAGCATTCTCTCTACCAATGTCTCTACATTTCCGTATTCAATTGGAGCAACATAAGCAATTACTCCTTGGTGATTATTTTCTGTTACTTTATCTAATTTTTCGACAGGAACAAATTGCAAAAAATAATTTTTATCAGCTAAAACAACTTTTAATTCTTGGAATAAATCTTTATTCATTCCCTTTTGAATCATTATTTTATTGATTTCACGATCGGCCTTTATGGCTTCAATAACTGCACGAACCCCAAAAATAAATTCATCGCTCGATTCTTTGCGTTCTTTCTTTACAAAGTCACGCGGTCTAAAATCATCACTGTAACTATTATTTTTACTATTGTCGTATTTTCGATTTGAAGAAAACTCTTCTCTTTTTGAATAACCGTCTTTTCTATTGTTTTTTCTATTTTCCATTTTCTTTTAATATTTTAGTCAACACCCAATCCCTAACACCTAATGCCTAAACTCAAATTCTACTTCCACATTATCGCCTAAAGTTTTAGCAACTGGACAAGATTTTCCTGCATGAATTACCTTATCAGCCGTTTTATCATCCCATCCATTCCCTTCAAAATTCATTTCAATTACAATCTTTCCAATTCTTCTTGGGTTCGCTTCCATTATCTTGGTAACAGTTGCTTTTCCATTTTTAAAAGGAACTTCATGATTTTCACAATAAATCCCAATAATGGTCATCATGCAAGAAGCGTAAGATGTAGCCAATAAATCTGTTGGAGAAAAAGCTTCCCCTTTCCCATTGTTATCTATCGGGGCATCTGTTATAATAGTCGTATTTGAAGCTAAATGTTTACAGCTTGTTCTTAGTCCTCCAAGATATTCTACTGTTGATGTTGCCATAATTATCTTAAGATGTTGTAATTTTGTAATTAACTATTCATTCAATTAGAATGAGGATGTAAAAATAAGGTTTATTGTTTGATTTGTTTAAAACGAGAACACTTATTATTTTTTATGTTAAAAAGATACTGATGAGCGATATTAAAGGAACTGAAGGATCAACTGAAAGAATGAAAAAACCAAAATGGTTAAAGGTAAAGTTACCAACTGGTGAAAAATACAAAAAAGTTCGTTCTTTAGTAAGTGAGCATAAATTACACACAATTTGTGAAAGTGGTAGCTGTCCAAACATGGGAGAATGTTGGGGAGAGGGTACTGCAACTTTTATGATTCTAGGTAATATCTGTACACGTTCATGCGGTTTCTGTAATGTTCAAACGGGAAGACCTGAAGAGGTAGATATTTATGAACCAGGTAGAGTTGCCAATAGTGTTAAGTTAATGGAAGTAAAGCATGCTGTTATTACTTCTGTGGACAGAGATGATTTGAAAGATGGAGGTTCTGAGATTTGGGCACAAACAGTTAGAGCTGTTCGACAACAATCTCCTGGTACTACAATGGAAACTTTAATTCCAGACTTCGCTGGTAAATGGGAGAATTTACAAGTAATAATTGACGTTGCTCCAGAAATTGTATCACATAATTTAGAAACGGTTCGTCGTTTAACAAAAGAAGTAAGAATTCAAGCTAAATATGATAGAAGTTTAGAAGTTCTTTTTAGATTAAAAAAAGGAGGGATGCGCACTAAATCTGGTGTAATGTTAGGTTTAGGTGAAACAGACGAGGAAATCATTGAAACGATGGAGGATTTAAGAAGTGTTGAAGTTGATGTTTTAACTTTGGGACAGTATTTACAACCATCTCCAAAACATTTACCTGTTGTAGAATTTGTTACACCTGAACGTTTTGCTAAATATGAGGAGTTAGGATTGAAAATGGGTTTCCGTTTTGTAGAGAGTGGTCCGTTGGTTCGTTCGTCTTATCATGCTGAAAAACACATGTTTTAATTCTTTTAATGTTTAGCATTAAGCAAATATTAAATTTTCCTATTGTACTTCTTGTAAAATTGTACCAGTATATTATTAGTCCAATTTTTCCAGCGAGTTGTAGATACACCCCAACTTGCTCGTCTTACATGTTAGATGCTTTAAAAGAATGGGGAGTACTGAAAGGAACTTATTTAGGATTAAAAAGAATATTGTCTTGTCACCCTTGGGGAGGACATGGCCATGATCCTGTACCGAGAAAAAACAATTGAAAATTGTTAATGTTTGATGATTAATTGAATAGGCTCAAGACCGTTTCACTAAAAGACATGAGACCACTTCGTTCATAGACTTATTCAAGTTTTCAAATGATTGGCTCCGTAAGCTAACAGAATACCGTCTTGTGTATCTTACTAAAAAGAAGACCAAATAGATTTTAATATTCTTTAATTTTTACACCAAAAAATAATTACTTTTACACCATAACCATCTTAAATTATGATACAAAACAAACTTTTAATCTTTTTCTTATTATTATTATCTACTTTTTCGTTTTCACAGAAAATAGAACGACAAAAAAAATTAAAATCATACTAAGTCAGTATCCATATCAGGGCAAACTCATACTTTTTCACAAGTCAATAAATATTTATAAATATCTGAAAATAAGCTAATTAATAAATTGTCAATTCAATCAAAATGACTATATTTGATTGATAATCAATTAGTTAATTATAGTTATGAAAAAAGATTCTTTTTTGCAGTATTTTGATCAAATGGTAGACCCTAGAAGTCATGTAAACAAACTTCACGAGCTAA
>Ga0209702_10005945_pt1 | contig 16109 bp, 13 predicted proteins | sample FRY01_FD_187210 | JGI IMG/M metagenome (GOLD analysis project Ga0209702, IMG submission 187210) | Freshwater microbial communities from Lake Fryxell liftoff mats and glacier meltwater in Antarctica - FRY-01 (SPAdes) (version 2) | ecosystem: Environmental > Aquatic > Freshwater > Ice > Glacier... | reverse complement strand
ATCCGGACTTTAACCGTCGGTCTCAGAATTTCACTGAGTCAACCGATACCTGGCTGGCATCGGGTCGCGGACTATAACCGCCGGTTCGAAATTACATCGACCCCGGAAACAACATCATTATTCTACTGCCTTGAGTGGGGCCATGCGAACATGAAAAAACCCCGCCAATCGCAGTGATTGGCGGGGTTTTTTAACGGGGTTGGATAAACCGTTTTATATATTGCTTAGCTGCAACCAGATGTGTTTCCACAACCTTCGCATACAAAGCATGCACCTGACATACGCATCTTGACTCCACATGTCATACATAGTGGCGCATCAGATTTGATTCCCATTGACTCTAACAAGTCAGATGATGAACCGATTGTTTGAGCAACTGGTGCCGCCTCAATCTTTACATCACTTTTTACAACCGCAGGAGCCACCACAGCCGCAGCCGCCTGGGCTGCTACTGCTTTTGGGGCTTGTGCAGTTTCAACGCCTGCTACAGGTTCGAACTCGCCACCGTTATCTAGTGCCGCTGCGCGCTCTGCTGCAGTGTGAAGTCCCATTGCTGAACGTTGTTCGAATGGCAAGTAATCAAGTGCTAAGCGACGGAAGATGTAATCCATCATGGACTGTGCCATGCGAATATCTGCATCATCTGTCATGCCGGCTGGCTCAAAGCGCAAGTTTGTAAACTTCTCAACGAATGTCTCTAGTGGAACTCCGTACTGAAGTCCGATAGATACTGCGATTGAGAAAGCATCCATTACGCCGGCAAGTGTTGATCCTTGCTTGCCAAGCTTTAAGAAGACTTCACCAAGTGCACCGTCGGCATAGGCACCAGCGGTCATGTAACCCTCGGCGCCACCAACTGCAAATGATGTTGTAGTTGCTGGACGTGATTTTGGAAGACGCTTGCGAACTGGTGTCGCTACGGCTTCTTCAATAACTGCAACCTTCTTCTTTGCTTTTCCATCTGAAAGTGGTTGTCCAACTTTGCAGTTGTCGCGGTAGACAGCAAGTGCCTTTACGCCCATCTTCCAAGCTTCAAAGTAAACCTCTTCAACTTCTTCAACAGTTGCATCTTCTGGCAGGTTAACTGTCTTTGAAATTGCACCTGATAGGAATGGCTGGCAAGCAGCCATCATTCGTACGTGGCCCATTGGCGCAATTGATCGCTGACCAAGTGCACAATCGAAGATGTCGTAATGCTCAAGCTTTAACCCTGGCGCATCGATAACGTGACCGTTGTTTGCAATGAATTCAACAATTGCTTCAACTGTCTCTTCGGCGTAGCCAAGCTTGCGAAGTGCTAGTGGCACTGTCTGGTTCACGATCTGCATTGAACCGCCGCCAACTAGCTTCTTAAACTTAACTAGTGAGAAGTCAGGTTCGATACCTGTTGTATCGCAATCCATCATCAAACCAATTGTTCCAGTTGGTGCAAGAACTGAGATCTGCGCGTTGCGCCATCCGTTTTTGTCGCCAGTTGCAAGAGATGAATCCCAAGCCTTGTTGGCCTCTGTCCACACATCACGATCGAGTGTTGAAACTGAGTTAGCTGCAGATGATGCTGCGGCATGCTTGCGCATAACGCGTGCATGTGGCTTAGCGTTTTGGGCAAAGCCTGCGTATGGTCCAACAATTCCAGCAAGTTCTGCTGAACGCTTGTAGGTAATACCAGTCATCAATGATGTGATCGCACCAGCGAGCGCGCGCCCACCTTCGGAGTCGTAGGCAAGACCTGATGCCATAAGAAGTGCACCAAGGTTTGCGTAACCAATTCCTAGTTGACGGTAAGCCTTTGTTGTATCGCCCACTGCTTCGGTTGGGAAATCTGCAAAACAGATTGAGATATCCATTGAAGTAATGATGAGTTCGGCTGCCTTACCAAATGTCTTTGCATCAAATGAACCATCTGATTTTAGGAACTTCATCAAGTTGATTGAAGCCAAGTTACATGATGAGTTATCTAGTGACATGTACTCAGAGCAAGGGTTTGACGCATTGATGCGACCTGTCTCTGGGTTGGTGTGCCAATCATTGATCGTGTCATCGTATTGAATTCCAGGATCGGCACATGCCCATGCAGCTTGTGACATCTTGGTAAACAAAGTACGAGCATCTACTGTTTCAATAACTTCGCCAGTTGAGCGAGCTGTTAAACCAAACTGCTCTCCCTTTTCAACTGCGCGCATGAATTCATCTGATACGCGAACTGAGTTGTTTGCATTTTGGTATTGAACAGAGATGATGTCTTTTCCACCAAGGTCCATGTCGAAGCCAGCATCGCGTAATGCGCGAATCTTGTTCTCTTCGTTGACCTTTGTCTCGATAAATTCTTCGATATCTGGGTGTGAAACATCGAGAACAACCATCTTTGCAGCGCGACGGGTTGCGCCTCCTGATTTGATTGTTCCGGCAGATGCATCAGCACCGCGCATAAATGAAACTGGACCAGATGCTGTTCCGCCAGACTTTAGAAGCTCCTTTGATGAACGGATGCGTGACAAGTTAAGTCCTGCTCCTGATCCACCCTTGAAGATCATTCCTTCTTCGCGGTACCAGTTAAGAATGCTCTCCATCGTGTCATCAACTGACAAGATGAAACATGCACTTACCTGTTGTGGTTGGTTAGTTCCAACGTTGAACCACACTGGTGAGTTGTAAGCAAAAATTTGGTGAAGCAACATGTACGTAAGTTCGTGCTCGTAAACAGTTGCATCTTTTTCTGTTGCAAAGTAACCATTGTCGCGGCCGGCCTTTGTGTATGTAAGGACTACGCGATCGATTACCTGCTTCAAAGACCATTCGCGATTTTCAGCACCGAGTGCGCCGCGGAAGTACTTTGTAGTAACGATTGTTGAAGCATTCACTGACCAGAAGTCAGCAAACTCAACACTGTGTTGCTCAAAAACAGTCTCTCCTGTTTTCCAGTTTTGCTGCACTACATCGCGACGTTCCCACTTAACTTCATCGTATGGGTGTACGCCTTCCTTGGTGTAGATGCGTTCGATGGTCAAGCCCTTACCCTTAAGAGTGTTGTGGGCCTTGATTTTCGCTGGTCGGTTGATAACCGTTTCTGACATTTGTGAATCCCCGTCTTCTAGTTTGCTTTAATTTTTCGTTGATTAATTTTTTACACGGATGAACTGTTGTGAATCTGAATTACTTGATTTTGATGCAATTGGGGTATTGCCAGAAGGTAGAGCACGGAGAAGTGCGATCTCACCTTCGAAATCTTCAAGGGATGCAAAGTTACGGTATACCGAGGCATAACGTAAGTAAGCGACCTCATCGAGTTCGCGGAGTGGGGCAAGGATTGCCATGCCCACTTCTTGAGCTTCGATCTCTGCCTGTCCCGTGCTTCGAAGAGTCTCTTCTACGCGCTGAGCAAGCAAAACTAAATCGTCCTCGTTGACGGGACGTCCTTGGCAGGCTTTACGAACGCCGACCAGTACTTTTTCGCGGCTGAAAGGCTCGGTGGCCCCACTGCGCTTGATGATGTTGAGCAAAGCGATCTCTTGAGTTGAAAACCGTTGGCCACACTGTGGGCACTCTCGGCGGCGGCGAATTGTGGTGCCCTCTTCTACCGGCCTGGAGTCCACAACGCGAGAATCTTCGTTTCTACAAAATGGGCAATTCATCTCGGCGTGTCCTCCTTTCAATGCTCGTTTTTAGCTCTCATAGGATGTATTGAGCGGATCTACAAATTTACCGTAAAACCACAACTAATGGAAGTTTTTACGGGTTTGACCCCTACATCTTGTGTTAACTATAAAGCATTTATTGAGGCTTTGCCTGTTGAGTAGATTAAAACCCTTCTATGGGCGTGTCGAACTCTTTCTAACGGGATGAAACTGGAACGCGAAGCTTTTGACCAGCCTGCAGATCAAAGCCCTTCAGATGATTTACTTCGCGGATCTGGCTGATCAGCCCTTGCACATCTCCTGTTGAATAAGCGGCAGCTACCGTCCATAACGTCTCCCCTGGAGCTACAACTACTGTTTCAAATGATGGTGCTGTGCTTGCCACGCTCTGATGTGAGCCAGGCCCGGCTTGTGCACCAGATTGGGCGGCAAAGCCAGCGGCCATCACGACGGTCAGTGAGAGCACAACACCGGTACGAGCAAGGCGGCCACGACGTGACAATCGAAGTGATTGCGTATCGGACGGATTGGCCAGAGCCCGTGAAAAGCCTTGATTTATAATGCTTTCACGAGAAACATACCCTGCGCTAATTTTTCGTGTGTTGATGATTGCTGTGCTCATAATTTCACCTTGATTTTCACGGCCGTAGTACCTTGGGGAAGGATTCGAACAGTTGTTCGAATAAGACAATTAAACACCCCACCACTGACAAATGCAAGATAAATTCGAACAGGTGTTTGAATTTTTTCCCCTTGTGTGTCACCCTTAGGCATGGCTAAAAACGTAACTGAACTTCCCGACGGCCCAGCTGATGCTCATGGCCTCACCGCCCGCCAGTTAAAGATCCTTGGCGCAATCAAAGATGCCCTTGAAAACAACGGCTATCCCCCATCAATGCGCGAAATTGGCCTAGTTGCTGGTCTGACTAGCCCAGCCTCGGTGAAGTACCAATTAGAGGCCTTGGAGAAAAAGGGCTTTATCCGCCGCGACCCAACTCGTGGCCGTGCTCTTGAAGTTTTAATGCCAGATGAAAAAACCGCCGAGAATTCATCGCCAGTTGATGCCACGAAATACATTCCTCTTGTTGGAAGAATTGCTGCAGGTGGACCGATCACTGCCGAACAAGAAGTTGAAGAGACCTTCCCACTTCCAGAATCACTCGTTGGTTCCGGAGATTTATTTATGCTCAAAGTTGTTGGCGAATCCATGATCGATGCTGCAATCTGCGACGGCGATTACGTTGTTATTCGCTCCCAAAAGGATTGCAACAATGGCGAGATCGTTGCTGCCATGATCGATGGCGAAGCGACAGTCAAAACTTTCTCTCGCAAAAATGGTCACATCTGGCTGTTGCCAGCTAATGATGATTTTGCGCCGATCGATGGCGATAACTGCGAGATCTTAGGAAAAGTTACCGCAGTTTTGCGCTCTGTTCGCTAATTGAAAGCCGACTAAAAACTACAAGAGTTTTCGGGCGACAATTTTTCGCGCAATTCGAGCCGAAGCCTCATCAATCATTTTTCCGTCATCATCAACGGCAACTCCACGGCTAGACTCCAGTTTTTCCAGAATTCTTTCTGCTTGCACCACTTCTTCGATTGACGATGAAAATTCTTCATTTATTATTTCAATCTGTTTTGGGTGAACTGCAGTTCTTCCAAAAAAGCCAAAATCTTTGTATTTTTTACAATTTCTTCGAAACTCCGCAGAGTCATTGAAGTCTCGGAATATCGGTGCAATGGGTTGTTCAATACCAGCAGCCGCGCACGCTAAGACCAGATGACTTAATGCGTGCTCCAAGGTCGGCGAATCAGAATCAAGCGGAAGGCCAAGCTCTGCACGTAAATCCAAAATTCCTATCTGCAAAAAGAGAACTTTATGGATTGCCGCTATTTCCCTCGACAATAGTATGGAATCGGCAGTTTCGATTAAGGCACTAATTAACATGTCAGATTTAGTTAATTGAGACACCTGAGTGAGATTTTGTGTGGTTGCCTTTGGGACAACTATTCCTGTGACTTTCTTTGTATTTGCAAATTTCAAATCTTCTTCAATTGTTTTTGAATTAATGCGCACCCAAATTTGCTGCTCAGTTGAGACGCTTTTTAGCCAATTATCGAAATTTATTCTAGCTTGATGTTTTTCGTCAACCCGAACTGCATCTTCTAAATCAATGATTAATGCGTCAGAACCACGGTGAATCGCCTTTTCTAACATTTCCAAATTATTTGCTGGCACATATAAATAACTACGAGCGCTCATTACTTTCTCCAATCACGCCAAGTTGCGCAAGTTTATCAATTTGAAGATCAGTGAGGCCGAGCTCATTTCGAAGAATTTCGCGCGTATCGGCACCTTTCTTGCGACCAGTCCACATAAGGCGGCCTGGCGTTGTGCTCAAGCGAAACATAACATTCTGCATTTTTATAGTACCTAAATCTGGATCTTCAATGTTAATAATGGTTTCTAAAGCTTTAAAATGCGGATCTTCCAAAACATCTTTGATGTCATAAATCGGAGCAACGGCTGCCTGCGCTTCTTCGAAAGCTCTAATGACTTCGGCACTATCCCTTTTAATAATCCAGTCTCCGACATACTTGTCTAAGATCTCCGCGTGTTCAGCCCGAGTTGAGCCCGAAGCAAACCAAGGTTCCTCAATAACTTCAGGGTGGCCAACTAGATTCAAAACTCGCTCCGCAATTGATTGGGCGGAAGTCGAAACTGCAAGCCACTTTCCATCTTGAGTTTTATAGGTGTTCCGTGGTGAATTATTTACTGATCTATTACCGGTGCGTGGCTGAATAATTCCCAATTGATCGTAAACAGTTGCGTGCGGTCCTAATATGGCAAGAATTGGTTCAATGATCGCCAAATCAATAACTTGACCCTTGCCAAATCCCTCGCTTAATGGATTTTTTTGAGCAAACAATGCAAACATAATTGCTTGGCTTATGGCTAATGCCGATATTCCATCAGCTAAACCAAAGGGTGGCAATGTTGGCGCAGAATCGGGCTCGCCCGTCATTGCAGCAAACCCACTCATTGACTCCGCTAACGTTCCAAATCCTGGACGATTGGCATACGGCCCGAACTGACCAAAACCTGTAACCCGAGCGATTATCAAGGATGGATTCCTACTCAGTAATTCTTCCGGTCCTATTCCCCAACGTTCCAATGTTCCTGGACGAAAATTTTCAATGAAGACATCTGCCTTTTCAACTAAATCCAGTAAAAGTGAAGCGCCTTCGGGACGACTCAGATCAATCGCCGTCGTAAATTTATTTCTACCTATGTTTGCCCACCAAAGCGAATGTCCATCTTTCGAGTAACCATGTCCGCGAACAGGGTCTCCTTTTATCGGATGCTCTATCTTTACAACACGTGCACCAAAATCCGCCAGCATAGTTGCCGCGGTTGGGCCAGCAAACAATGTTGCGGCATCAATAACTCGTAAACCTTCTAATGCCGACATTAATGACCTTCGCTCAATATCAGTGTAGTGAAGCCAATGTTCTCAGATCGACTCATTCCTTGTCCCATCAAAAGTAATTTTTCAACCCATGAAGGATCTTTAGGTCCCCCATCTACATACCAATCAGATTCAGCAATACCGCTTGTAGATCTGGCACCTTGTTCATTCCTAATAGAGTAATTCGAGCCACCCTTAAGAATTAAAAAACGAGTTCTTCCATCAGTTTGGACGCTATCCGTTAGGCTCCAAACCGTCCGAGATTTTAATTTTCTATCACTCGAATAATATTGCCATTCAAATTCATTTGGGATGACCGTGTTCGACCAAGCCGCATAAGCTTGGGCATCATCTAAATCAACATGCGTGACCGGAAGTTGCAAGTCTTTTAATAATGGCCGACCCTTATGCCAATGATTTAAAAATCTATTTAAGTCTTTGGGCTTATATTGAGTGGCCTCGATAAATTCAAAAAACTCCTCATTTGTTACTTCGGAATTCCCGAGGATTCCGGTGCGGACATAGCCAATTAAATCAGCCGTAAAAATCTGATGAAAATTAGGAGGAAGAGGTTTCCAAATATCCACAAAAGGAGCTCCCTCAAATAAACCACACTCTCGATTCCGATACTCAATTTCTAGATTAACTTTGAGCCCTTTTAAATCAGAGAAACGTTTTAATTTTTGATCAGGAAATACGTCTTTAAATTCTTCATAAGTAAAATCTAACAATGTAAAAATGCAGTTTGATTTTAGTATCGCACCGACACCATTTCCCGGAATTGAGCCATAAATTCCAGGCAAGATTTCGCCGGTAAAACTTTTCACATTCTTATTAATGATTGTGAACAGAGACGTCGAATCATCTCCAAATTTAGAAGCATATAATTGGTGATCCTCGGCCTCATCGGTGAGCTTGGATAATGGCTCCCAATCGGTAAGCAAGTTGCTGTGTTTTCGCAGAATCGCAACCATTTCTTTCCACATTTGCGCTTCTCGTGGGCGCCATCCAACCCATGAGCCGAAAACCACTTCCCACAACAACATTCCTGCGCCATTAATCCATGCGATATGAAGTTCATCTATGTGCGATCGATTCCATCGGCGGGTTTGATGCAGCATGTGTCGCGGCTCAAACCACTTAGCCCTGATCACGCCAGGAATATCACTATCCCCAAACCACTGAGCCCACGACATAACATGATCACAAATGCGCTCCTGTTGAACTCGCGACTCACCGGCGATAATTATCTCTGAATTAACGCTTTTTATTGGAGCCATAAAATCTGGGTCAGCCGACTTCATAGTATCTAAAAAAACTCCATCAAATTTCATTCGAGAAACTAAATTAGCAATTTCAATTTGATCTGAATTCTCTGCCCTATTAGTCCAGCGATCCCAAGGGTTATAGTTTAAATAAACCTTTACGCCCAGCTTTTGAAGATTTGAAACTAGGTCAGGGAGTCCCGGGACTTCATTATAAAAATCGAATTGATTTCGTGCGTCTATTCCAATTACTGGGTAGGCGTGCCACAAAATTATCCCGTCAATGCCACCATATTTTTCAGCATCGTTCAAAAACTTTTTTGGGGTAAATTCCCCCAAATCAAAATCAAAAAGGAGTTCATCCCAAAGCCAAACCAACGCCATATTAAAATTGGCATTGAGGTTATATTTTGACTTTGAATAATTTTTATCGTCATAATACATTTTTTTGTAGGCTGTTTTTTTCCACTTATGCAGTTCTTCTCGCCAAAAAAATCTATCCTCTAATGACTTTGGGCCAGAGAATATTTTTGCTTCATCGTTTCCAACTGGCATCGGCAGGTCAACGCCACGAGGAGCTTTAGGATCAAAGCCATTCACTTAATTAGCCAAAACTTTGGTTCTCAACGCTAGTTCACTTAATTTCAGATTGTCACAGCCTGGAATACTTGAAGAAAGGCGGTCGTCAATTGGTACAGTCCATTTTGGATCAATTCTTTTTGCCCCTGCCATGGCACCGCAAATTGAACCGACAGTGGCTCCAATTGAATCTGTGTCCCAGCCGCCCATGACCGTCAACGTAATAGCTGTTGAAAAATCACCTTTACTCCTAGTTAAAGCCATAACTCCAGATGCTGCATTATTAACGGTATGCACCCAATGCATGCCGTCGACGAATTCATATAAGTTATCCAAAGCTTCTTCATACTCAATTTCAGATTCCCCTTGAGCAATTGCATATTCACATGCTCTAAATATCTGACTTTCCGGAGGTAGAACTGACATTCCAGCTGCAATCACCTCATCTACATCCTTAGTCACCATGGCCATGGCGCACATGGCTGCACTCATCGCAGCTCCGTAAAGTCCATTGCGTCGATGGCTCAACCAAGCATCACGATATGCCATTAAAGCTGCCTGTTTAGGCTTTCCAGGATTTACCCAACCATAGACATCGGTACGAATTAGTGCGCCAATCCACTCTTTAAATGGATTATTTAATCCGCCAACTTCAAGGGGTGGAATACCATCAAGTAAATTTCGATAAACAATTCGTTCAGCCGTATAGACACGACCCGCCGGTAATAATTTTAACCACTGGTCAGCGATGTGATCAGTATTGAAATCCCGACCATATGATTCGAGCGTGAGAAGAGCGATAAGTGGATAATTTAAGTCATCATCTTCGGGCATGCCATTAATATTTTCCTGTAAGCAGGTTGGTGCACTTTGCTTATTCCAAGGATGTTCCAGTAATACGTCTTGCGGAACGTCTTTGGCTGTAAAATAGTTATCAAGCGGCCATTTCTGACTTGATTGTAAAATCTTTCTAATTCCAGTCCGCTGAACTTTTTCTACTGGTTTGCCCAAAAGGCAACCTGCTGCACGACCAAGCCACGCCCCGTAGAAGGTATCCAAATCGGGTTGTTCACCAAAACTTGTTTCCGGTAAAGAATTAAGAAATCCAAGGTAATCAAGCTCAGAATTTTCTTGAAGTTTTTTTTCAACTTGGTTAGAAATTTTTCTTGCTAGAACACGCATTTCATTCGATGCCGGGATTTGTGTTGCGCCGGCCACCACTGGTTGATCTGAACCTCCTGCATTAATCCATTGAGTTACCTCGTCCGAAATGTCGACCTCTTCATATCTTGCCTGTGCAAAAAAGTGGGCGACCAAGTCTTCCGGTTGGACCCACGTTAGACGCAACCTGAAATCAGAAACCACTTACTGAGATCCAAAAAGCGCATAGACGGCCGGAGAAACTTTGGCAAGACGAAGAGCATCTTTCTGAGCTACTTCCCTTGCAATCGCTGCCATCTTCTTACCGTTCGAAATCAAGTCGATCCGACTTTCTCTTTCAATCGTTTCTGCCCATTTATGCGGAATGCATTCCCGACCGTTCATGGCACCGCTCAGTGAGCCAAACATCGTTGCAATCGAATCCGAATCCCGGCCGTAATTTATTGCGCCTAATACTCCGTCTTCAAAACTTCCCTTTGATACCCGAAGATAAGCTAAAGCAAGGGGAAGTTCTTCGATAGATTTTAGACGACTTGGTTTGCGAGCATCGTGACCTGGCTCTCGATACATTTCTCCCAAAGTATCAAAAGGGGCCATTGCAGTACGAAGTTGCTTGAAACTAGTTTCCCAAGAGGTTACTTTTTTAGCTTCTTCGGTAACCGCTAAAATCGCAGCCTTGGTGCCATCGTGTGCAAAGTCAATTGCAGTTTCAATTACTTCGTCAATTGTTAGGCCAGGCGACATTGCTGCGGCCACAGCTGCAGCAAAAACACCAGCCGCTTCACGACCATAACTTGATTGATGGGCTCCCGCTATTTCAATTGCCTCTTTATACGCAGCTTCAGGATTGCCTGCATTAATAATTCCAACGGGGCTCATGTACATCGTTGCTCCACAATTTACAATATTTCCAACACCCGCCTCGCGAGGGTCAGCATGTGCGTGTAATAATTTCATTACTAACCACTTCTCAGCATGAAATACGCGATGAATTAAAAGTGATTCGCGCTCCAATTCAGGAATCCAGCGTTCTTTGCTCATCATTTCAGGAACTATCCCGTCAGCAAACGTATATGCATCAAGGTGATCTCGAACTTGATCGTAAACCGAGATGAGAGCCTCTGTCATGAGCGTGTCATCTGTTATATGTCCATTACCTTTATGAAACGGTGACACCGGACGTGCTGTTTTCCATTCAAGATTAAATGGGCCCACGATATCTCGGACCAAGCCACCAAAACGTTCCTGCAGAACTTCAGGGCTGTAACCCTCTGTTGCGCCTCCGAGCGAGTCACCTACAGCAGCTCCAGAAAGCGCCCCTATTGATTTATCTTCTAGTAATGTCATCGATTTCCCAATCATTGTTTCGTAGGTAATATTAAATATTTTTATTTAGTTGGGGCTAGATTTTTCACTAACCCCAACTAAAAACACACCCTCTGATGATCAACTTCAGAGTTAAAAGTCCTACCTAATAGATTTCCATCCATCAAGTTGACGCTTTTTTAACTCTGTAATTGAAATCTTGCCCTGCAGAAACTGCTGCATTGCTGGCTGTAGAACTGTGTCTTTCCACTTTTGGTAGTTTCCAACCAATGTAAATGGTGCAAGGCCAAGTGCTGATCCATCATCCAAAAGTTGTTGCCAACCGGCACTGCCTTTTTTCTGACTTTGAGCAGCTTTTAATGAACCTGTTGTAGATGGAATTAATCCTTCTCCAAGAGCAAGCTCACCAAGATTTGCATCCTGCATCATGAAGCGAATAAATGCAGCAGCTTGCTTCTTGTTCTTGCTTTGGGCAGAAACAGAAAGAGTCTGTGGATTTGCACCCTGGATATTTGTCTTACCTTTAAGAAGTGGCAGTGAAGTCCAGTTAAAACCAGCGGCCTTAGTTGCAATATCTAGATCGGCAGCAATATAACTTGCAGAAAAAATCATCGCATATTTTCCAGCAAGGAAACCAGGAACCGGGCCAGCACCCGACATTGTCAATGAAGCCGGATCAATTGATTTATCTACATAAATCATGTCACTTATTCTTGAAGGAACTTCGAGCTCGGCAGACTTGACTGCTAGTGATGCTCCTGACGATGTAGTAAGTCCACGGAAAAATTGTGCATTGAAGTTCATGCCCATGATCATTGTCATGGCCGCTGGAGAGCGCAGCCCCCAAGCAACACCATACTTACCATCTGTAGTAAACTTCTTGGCAAGTGCACGGTAATCATCCCAAGTGAAAGTTCCTGTACCTGTTGGTACTGGAACGCCGGCTTTCTTGAATGCATCCACATTGGCAAAAACTGTGTAAGTCTGAGTCATTGTTGGAACTCCATAAAGCTTTGCTTTGTACGATCCAACATTCCAAAGGCCTGATGGAATCGTCGACTTTAGAGTGCGCATCTCAGTTGAAAGTGGGGCTAAATAACCCTGCTGAGCAAACGAAAGAATTGAGGCTGCTTCATGCTGAAAAATATCTGGAGCAACATTTCCAGCGAATGAAGTTGTTAGTTTGTCTTGCATATTATTTACATCACCATAAACAATTTTTACTTGAGCCAATGGGTTTGCCTTGTTCCAATCGGCAACAATGCGCTCAGTGGAAGCTACAGTTCCTTTGAGGTATGCAGGTGTCAAATAGGTCATTTCGATACCGGCAGCACGAGCAGGCACTGAAACAGCGACGCTGGCAACCATCGCCGTTGCGGCGAAAATTGCTAACAATTTAGCTTTCTTCATTTATTTCTCCTTAATTGATTGAGGGTGTGATCATCAGAATTAATTTGCGAAATCACTTACGCAAAGAATCTCTCTCGCCTTACTGTCTTGGTCCCCTTATCCCTTAACGGCTCCGGCCAAAAGGCCGCTGGCAAGCTTTTTCTGCAGAAGTCCAAATACCAATAGAGAAGGGATTGTTGCTAGGAATGCTCCCGCTGCTAATGGTCCAAGAAGAACTTGTCCCTCTGAACCCATGAAACGGGCCAACGTCAAAGGCAAAGTTTCACTTTCTGGAGATTGAATCAAAACTAAGGCGAAGAAAAACTCATTCCATGAATTTAAGAAGGTAAAGAGTGAGGTTGCGACAATTCCTGGAACGAGCAGAGGGAAGACGATGTTTCGTAAAATTTGAAATGAAGAGGCCCCATCCATTGCTCCAGCTTCTTCTAAATCTAATGGAATTGAAGCCACATAACCCTTGAGCATCCAAAGTGCGAATGGGAGGGCTGCAACTAAGTAAACGAGTACAAGTCCCCAAATGCTGTCCAAAAGTCCGACTCTACGAACTGCCATAAACAATGGGATGATGACAAGCGAGACAGGAAAAACTTGGCTAATTAAAATCCAACCCGTGGCCGCACCTGAAAAAACTTTGCTTAATCGAGCAATCGCATATCCAGCAGGAACAGCAAAGATTGTAGTCAAAATAGTTGTGCAGACGGCAATCACGAGTGAGTTCTTTGCTGAATTAATAAGGCCTCTTTTTTCCACAATATCAACATAATTCTGCCAGTAGATGCCCTTAGGCAGCAGCGTTTGATCTAGCTGCAAAAGCTCAATTGGGGACTTGAGTGAAGTAGTGAACATCCACAAAAAAGGAAAACCTAAAAATATAACGTAGCAAATTACTGCAAAATACGATGGGATTAAAAAGTATTTACGCTTCTTTTTAGTTGTTGTCATTAATTTTGCGTCGTTTCTCACCGTTGTACATCCTCACGTTTACTTGCTTTCAAATAAACTCCCAGCATTAAAATAATTGCTAGCGCCATGACAACACCCATAGATGCGGCATACCCAAAGTTTCCGTATTTGAAAGCTTCGTTGTATGCAAACAATGCAGGGACAAAGGTCTTTCCCCCTGGACCGCCTGCTGTTAAAACAAAAACTAATCCAAATGATCCAAACTGCCAGATAATATTTAACGCAACTAATGCTGTTGTGATTGCTCGTACGGCAGGAATTGTTATATATCTAAATCTTTGCCAAGCATTTGCTCCGTCAATAATCGAAGCCTCAACCATTTCGGTTGGAATACCTTGAATAGCAGCTAAAATTGAAACCGTAATAATTGGCATGGCAACCCATGCACCAATCATGATCACAGTAGGGAATGCCGTATTAAAATCTCCAAGAAAATCAATGCCAGATCCAGGTAAGTGAAAGGTAGCTAATATCTGATCGATTGGTCCGCTTGTTGGCCGCAAAAGCAGACTCCACATGATTGCAACGATTACTGGTGGCATGGCCCACGGAACGAGTGAGAGTACGCGCATTAAACCTAAGAAGCGAAGTTTTTGGTTGAGCAAAAGCGCCAAACCAAAACCAAGAACAAGCGCAAGAAGGGTAACCGAGACGGCCCAAATGATTCCGATTCTAAACGAAGCCCAAAATAACGAATCAGTTAATAATCTTCGGAAGTTTTCAAGGCCAATAAATTTGATCTCTACATTAAATCCAGCAACTTGATCTGTGAATGCTGTCCAGATTGCTTGGACTAGTGGGACAATGCTGAGGAGAACTAAGGGAATAAATGCGGGAATCGCATACTTCCAGGCACCTCGATTATACATCTTGCCAGAACTTCTCTTTCGTTTCGTAATAATTAGATTTTTACTCATAGCTTCCCCGACGTTTCACGAATCACAAGTGTTGGGTCTACGACAATCTTTTGAATCGGCCGCTCTGGATTTTGTAGTCGATCTAACATAAGTTGAGCAGCAATTGCGCCACGTTTTTCGGCATGCAGATCGATACTTGTCAGACTTGGTCGAATGATTGACCCCAAATCTGTGTTATCAATACCGACTACGGCTAAATCAATAGGAATTGAAATACCGACTTCATTACAGTACTTCATAAAACCGGCCGCAATTTGATCGTTCGAACATAGCATTGCGTCAAATTTTGAAAAGTCCTTGAAATCTTTTGCTGCCGAATATCCAGCATCAATAGAAAAAGCGGCGGCCTGAATAATGTTCTCTTCTGAAAAGTTCAAGCCATTTTGTTCAATCGCAACTTTAAAGCCAGCTCGGCGCTTTCGACCTGGGTTTGTAGTTGTCGGACCATTAATCAAACCAATGCTTTGTCGGCCATTATTTCTCAAGTGTTGAATTGCGATTTCTATACCAGCCGCGGAATCGACCCACACGTTGTCAACAGAAACTCCTCGTGGCAGTGACCCGACTAGCACTACCGGAATCTTCAATTTCGACAGTAATTGTGTAATGCGAGGATCACTATAAATCGGTGAAATTATTAATCCATCGGCAAAACCACGTCCCATACTTTCCAGATGTTTAATGATTTCCTCGACCGAAGAAAAAGCCGACGAGAGAACTAAGCGATAATCACTGCCGCTAATAACCTGCCCCACTCCTCTGGTCATCGATGCGTAGGCAGGGTTGGAAATATCGTCAAAAGACAGACAGATTTGCTCGGACTTTCGAACTTTGAGCGCCCGTGCAGCTGAATTAGTTTGGTAACCCTGATCTTTCACTGCTTTCCAGACTCGGTCCTCTGTATCTTCTCTGGCAACCACTCCGTTAATCACGCGCGAAACCGAGGCGATAGAGACCCCAGCCTGCAGTGCGACGGACTTTATTGTTGCCACTTTTCTTCTTTCGACTCATTTTACTGTAAACGTTTACAGTTAATGAAAGATAGTGGCCTTTTCAGTTAATTGCCATGCTTTTTTGGTAACGACCTCATAACATTTTAGAAGCGTAGCATTCCGGCATGTCATCTAATTCATCCAGGGAATCGCATTTTCCTGCCATTGAAAAAAAAGTACGGCGAGAAGATGGCCTATTGGTTCAAGGTCGTGGCAAAGCTGGACGGCAAAAAATATCCAGAACAGATCGTGCACCTAAAAGAGAACTTTGGCTTTTCGCAAAGCCATGCCAACGCCCTTGTTATGTATTCGCGCGGCTCTTTTTCATCGCAACGTTTTGCAAACCCGGCCGCTTATTACAAAAGCCTTAACCCACGACAGGCCAAAACAA
>Ga0209702_10005943_pt1 | contig 16114 bp, 6 predicted proteins | sample FRY01_FD_187210 | JGI IMG/M metagenome (GOLD analysis project Ga0209702, IMG submission 187210) | Freshwater microbial communities from Lake Fryxell liftoff mats and glacier meltwater in Antarctica - FRY-01 (SPAdes) (version 2) | ecosystem: Environmental > Aquatic > Freshwater > Ice > Glacier... | reverse complement strand
CTTCTTCCACTGCTACCATCACCACCTCTCGTTCTGGCTATAACTCTGGCTCTGGTGCTGTTACTGCATCCTCAACTAACGGTGCTGCTCTTACCCCCACTTTTGGTTCAACTACTTCTACTTCAGATGGCTTTACGGTTCTATTAACTAATTTTGATGCTGCGTTCAATTACGCTGGCACCGCTACCGCTAATGGTTCTGCCTCTATCAATACCACTTCTGGGCTTGTTACTATAACCAATGTTGCTCCGGGCACTTCTTCTACTGCTACCATCACTTCTTCTCGTACTGGCTATAACTCTGGCTCTGGTGCTGTTACCGCTACTTCAACCAACGGCGGTGCCCTTAACCCTACCTTCGGTTCAACAACTTCTACTGCCACTGGCTTTACTGTTCTCATTTCGAATTTTGATGCTGCTTTCAATTACTCTGGCACCGCTACCGCAAATGGCTCTGCTTCTATCAATACCGTTTCGGGGACAATTACCATTACTGGAGTTGCTTCAGGAACTTCTTCCACCGCTACCATCACTTCTTCTCGCTCTGGCTATAACTCTGGTTCTGCTACCGTTACTGCATCCTCAACTAATGGCACCGCTCTTAATCCTACTTTTGGTTCAACAAGTTCTACTTCAGATGGCTTTACGGTTTTAATAAGTAATTTTGATGCAGCGTTCAATTACTCTGGCACCGCTACCGCAAATGGCTCTGCTTCTATCAATATCACTTCGGGGCTTGTCACTGTAACAGGTGTTGCTCCGGGAACTTCTTCTACTGCTACCATCACCACCACTCGTTCTGGCTATAACTCTGGCTCTGCTACTGTTACTGCTTCTTCAACTAACGGTTCTGCCCTTAACCCCACCTTCGGTTCAACAACTTCTACTGCCACTGGCTTTACTGTTCTTATTTCTAATTTTGATGCTGCATTCAATTACGCTGGCACCGCTACCGCAAGTGGTTCTGCCTCTATCAATACCGTTTCGGGAATAGTCACTGTAACTGGTGTTGCTCCGGGCACTTCTTCTACTGCTACCATCACCACCTCTCGTTCTGGCTATAACTCTGGCTCTGGTGCTGTTACTGCATCCTCAACTAACGGTGCTGCTCTTACCCCCACTTTTGGTTCAACAACTTCTACTGCCACTGGCTTTACTGTTCTCATTTCGAATTTTGATGCTGCGTTCAATTACGCTGGCACCGCTACCGCTAATGGCTCTGTCTCTATCAATACCACTTCAGGGCTTGTTACTGTAACGGGTGTTGCTCTGGGAACTTCTTCTACCGCTACCATCACCACCTCTCGTTCTGGCTATAACTCTGGCTCCGCTACCGTTACTGCTTCTTCAACCAACGGTGCTGCTCTTAATCCCACCTTCGGTTCAATCACTTCTACTGCCACTGGCTTTACTGTTTTAATTTCGAATTTTGATGCTGCATTCAATTACTCTGGCACCGCTACCGCAAATGGCTCTGTCTCTATCAATACCACTTCAGGGATTGTCACCATCATTGGAATAACTCCGGGAACTTCTTCTACCGCTACCATCACTTCTTCTCGTTCTGGCTATAACTCTGGCTCTGGTGCTGTTACTGCATCCTCAACTAACGGTGCTGCTCTTACCCCCACCTTCGGTACACCGAGTTCTACCTCCACTGGCTTTACTGTTTTAATAAGTAATTTTGATGCTGCTTTTAATTACTCTGGCACTGCTACCGCAAGTGGTTCTGCCTCTATCAATACCACTTCAGGGATTGTCACTGTAACTGGGGTTGCTCCGGGCACTTCTTCTACTGCTACCATCACTTCTTCTCGTACTGGCTATAACTCTGGCTCTGCTACTGTTACCGCAACTTCAACTAATGGCACCGCTCTTAATCCTACTTTTGGTTCAACAAGTTCTACTTCAGATGGCTTTACGGTTCTATTAACTAATTTTGATGCTGCGTTCAATTACTCTGGCACTGCTACCGCAAATGGCTCTGTCTCTATCAATACCACTTCAGGGATTGTCACCATCATTGGAATAACTCCCGGAACTTCTTCCACTGCTACCATCACTACCTCTCGGTCTGGCTATAACTCTGGCTCTGCTACTGTTACCGCAACTTCAACTAATGGCACTGCCCTTACCCCCACTTTTGGCACTGCTACTTCTACTTCAGATGGCTTTACGGTTTTAATAAGTAATTTTGATGCTGCTTTCAATTACGCTGGCACCGCTACCGCAAATGGGTCCGTAGCTATCAATACCGTTTCGGGAATAGTCACTGTAAGTGGTGTTGCTCCGGGAACTTCTTCCACTGCTACCATTACTACCTCTCGTTCTGGCTATAACTCTGGCTCTGCTACTGTTACCGCAACTTCAACTAACGGTTCTGCCCTTAACCCCACCTTCGGTACACCGAGTTCTACTGCCACTGGCTTTACGGTTCTTATTTCTAATTTTGATGCTGCTTTCAATTACTCTGGCACCGCTACCGCAAATGGCTCTGTCTCTATCAATACCACTTCAGGGATTGTCACTGTAACAGGTGTTGCTCCGGGAACTTCTTCTACTGCTACCATCACTTCTTCTCGTTCTGGCTATAACTCTGGCTCTGGTGCTGTTACTGCAACTTCAACTAATGGCACTGCCCTTACCCCCACTTTTGGTTCAACAACTTCTACTGCCACTGGCTTTACCGTTTTAATAAGTAATTTTGATGCTGCGTTCAATTACGCTGGCACCGCTACCGCAAGTGGTTCTGCCTCTATCAATACCACTTCTGGGCTTGTTACTATAACCAATGTTGCTCCGGGCACTTCTTCTACTGCTACCATCACTACCTCTCGTTCTGGCTATAACTCTGGCTCTGCTACTGTTACTGCATCCTCATATAGTTCACCTACTAATATTGCTCTTTCTAATTCTTCTATCGCTGAAAATAGTGCGGTAGGCACAGCAATTGGTACCTTCTCCACCACTGATGTTGATGCTGGAGATACCTTTACCTACACCTTGGTATCTGGCACTGGTAGTACAGATAACGCATCCTTCACCATCACGGGCAATAGTTTAAAGCTTGCAATTGTGCCTGACTTCGAAACAAAAACCAGTTACTCTGTGTTAGTTCGTAGCACCGATGCTGCTGGGCTTTCATTCGAAAAACAATTCACCATCTCTATCACCAATGTTAATGAAGCACCTACTAACATTGCTCTTTCTAATTCTTCACTCGCTGAAAATAGTGCGATAGGAACAGCAATTGGTACCTTCTCCACCACTGATGTTGATGCTGGAGATACCTTTACCTACACCTTGGTATCTGGCACTGGTAGTGCTGATAATGCTTCCTTCACCATCACGGGCAATAGTTTAAAGCTTGCAGTTGTGCCTGACTTCGAAATAAAAACCAGTTACTCTGTTTTAGTTCGTAGCACTGATGTTAGCGGGCTTTTCTTCGATAAACAATTCACCATCTCCATCACCAATGTTAATGAAGCTCCTACTAACATTGCGCTTTCTAATTCTTCTATTGCTGAAAATAGTGCGGTAGGCACAGCAATTGGCACCTTCTCCACCACCGATGTTGATGCGGGTGATACCTTTACCTACACCTTGGTATCTGGCACTGGTAGTACAGATAACGCATCCTTTACCATCACGGGCAATAGCTTAAAGCTTGCAGTTGTGCATGACTTCGAAATAAAAACCAGTTACTCTGTTTTAGTTCGTAGCACTGATGCTGGCGGGCTTTTCTTCGAAAAACAATTCACCATTTCCATCACCAATATTAATGAAGTACCTGTTGCAGTTAATGACTCTTACAGCACTAGCGAAGATAGCACTCTTACCATCACTACCCCAGGGGTTCTTACAAACGATACCGATGTTGATAGTGGTACCACTTTAACTGCAGTATTGGTTACAGGGCCAAGCCACGGTTCTTTAACTCTTAATGCTGATGGTTCCTTTACTTATATCCCTACATTAAATTACAACGGTTCTGATAGTTTTACCTACAAAGTGAACAATGGCACGATCGATAGCAGCACCGCCACCGTTAACATTACAGTCAACATTACAATTTACCCTGCACCAACGGTATCATCATTTACTCCAACTTCTGGCATTGTTGGAAGTACTGTAATCATCACCGGAACAGGTTTTACTGGAACCACCGTTGTTTCGTTTAATAACATTAATGCAACAACGATTAATGTTGGATCGGCTACTTCTATTACGGCCACGGTTCCTAGCGGGGTCACCACAGGAAATATATTTATAACTGCGCCAGGAGGAACTGTTACTAGTTCTTCCAGTTTTACGGTAACTTCGCCTTCACCAACTCCTTCACCAACTCCTTCACCATCACCTACGCCAACTCCTTCCCCTACTCCTGCACTAACCCCATTAGTAACAGGAACTAGTCCTATGGCAGGATCGGGCGGTTCTAGCACAGTCATTTTAACTAATCCTAATACAGGTGAGACTGTTGGCACAATGGTTCCCTTCCCAGGTTTCGCAGGTGAAATTCGGGTTGCTTGGGGCGATATGAATGGGGATGGCATAATGGAAATCATCGTTGCAGCAGGGCCTGGAGGTGGCCCAGCAATCGTTGTTCTCAATGCCCAAACTGGCGCTGTTATGCAATCTTTCTTTGCATTCGATCCGGCCTTCACCGGTGGGGTTTTTATCGCAGTCCGCGATTTCAACAACGATGGCATTTTTGATATCATTGCAGGGGCAGGCCCGGGCGGCGGGCCTCATGTTAAAGTCTTTAATGGTGCTAATCTCCAAGTGATGGTGTCGTTCTTTGCCTACGATCCAAACTTCCGAGGTGGGGTTAGTGTTGCAACGATCGATCTAAATGGCGATAACATTCTTGATATAGTCACAGGCGCAGGGCCAGGCGGCGCGCCTCATGTTAAAGTCTTCGATGGATTAACTGGATTGATTCTAAGCCAGTGGTATGCCTATCCCATTGATTTCACGGGTGGGGTTTTTGTCGCGGCGGGGGATATAGGAAACGATGGCCATATTGAAGTTATAACGGGGCCAGGTTTTGGTGGTGCGCCTGTAGTTGCAGTATGGAACCCTTATACAGGCGAAAACCTTGCACAGTTTCTTGCTTATGCTCCAGAATTTACGGGTGGAGTGAGAGTTGGCATCAGCGATGGTAATTTGGATGGCGTGTTTGATCTTATCACTGGCGCAGGCCAAGGCGGTGGCATAAATATCAAAGGCTTCAACTTTCCAGCCTTGGATTTGCTGTTCTCCTTCTTTAGTGGTGATCCGAATAATACCGATGGCGTGTTTGTAAGCTAAAGCTTCAGAATTTTGCATTAAAGACTTTAAGCCTTTTAAAATTTTACGCCTAAGAAATTGCAACCCATAGTGCTGCTTTTCATTTCAGTTCATACAACTCTTAACCGAACAGTATGCAAGCAAATTGCTTATTTATTAAGCGCCTGTCAAAACCCTCCACGGCATAATCATTTTAAAAACAGGTACAAAAGCTTGTGAAAACTTATGATTTTGCAACAAAACAAAATCTTTTCCAAGTTCAAAGAGCATTGGCACGGCATATGCTTCCATTAAAACTGTAAAAATAGAAAGCTTATAAGTTCTAATAAAACTTTGAGTTTAAAACATTTAGTTTAAAAAAAAGGAGTTCGAAAAATAATCAGTGCTGGGGGAACTGTTAGTCCTAAAAATTCTTTACAAATGCAAGAGTTAGGTAATTTATTGCTTAAAGAAAAAAGCCAAGATTTGTGCAAGGATTGGTTATCTGAATTTAGGGCAAAGGACCAAGAAAAACTAAATCAGGATGATTTGGTACTTTCTCAACAGCAACAACAGCAGCAGTAATTTTAGTGTATTGATGCATCTAGGCATTCGCGCTGGTAAAACATTTATAAAAGCTTAAAGTTTGGTTTAATTAGTTGGTACATTTAGTTAGTAGACAATTATAATTCCAGTGCGAATAGCCTATTTTTAAAGTTTTGTATAGTTCTACCACTTTATTTTAAAACTTATCTATATTTTTCTTATTTAAATGTTAAGCTATATTTGAATTCAACCCCACCTTGAAGCAAATTATGAATGCTGCAACCTTATCGTATTTGATATTAACATTAGGATTTGCAAATCCGACGGAACCTGTTTTTGAACAAGGTATAAGGCAAATTTTTAAGGCTCATTGTTTTGAATGCCACGGTGAGGGGGAGAAGTTAAAGGGCGGGTTAGATTTAAGGCTAAAGCGATTAATTTTAAAAGGAGGGGAAACTGGGCCCAGTCTGGTTGAAGCAAAACCAGAGCAAAGTCTTTTAATTGAAAGGGTAAGCAAATTAGAAATGCCCCCCGGGAAGCGAAAATTAAAACCAGAAGAAATTGATCTATTAAAACTATGGATTAAAAATGGCGCAAAGACTTCGGCCCCAGAACCAGAAATAATCGCTAAAGGTTTTTTCATTACAGATGATGAGAAAAAACATTGGGCCTTTCAGAAAATCATTTCGCCCGCTATACCTCAGGTAAAAAATCAATCCCTAGTAAAAAACCCAATAGATGCGTTCATTCTTAAAAAACTTGAAGATAATAATTTAGTTCAGAGTAAACCTGCAGATAAAACTGTTTTACTAAGAAGAATATTTTTAGATTTAACAGGAATGCCCCCCACCCCAGAAGAACTTACAAACTTCCTTCAAGACACATCAAAAGATGCATATGAAAAGCAAATAGATAAGTTGCTTTTATCAAAAAATTACGGGGAGCGATGGGGTAGGCATTGGCTGGATGTGGTGGGGTATGCAGATTCTGAAGGCTATGATGGATCCGATGTTTTGCGGAGTAGTTCTTACCATTATCGGGATTATGTGATTCGGTCATTTAATTCGGGTAAACCATTCGATCAATTTATTATCGAACAATTAGCTGGGGATGAGTTAGTAAAGCAGCCTTATACATCGGCTGCCACTTCCGACTTAGACAAACTGATTGCTACGGGATTTTTAAGACAAGCACCGGATGGCAGTAATCAAGTAGCTGACATCAAGTTATCGAGTCATCAAACAATTACAGATACGATTCAAATAGTTTCAACGGCCTTGATGGGGCTAACCGTGCAATGTGCGCAGTGTCATAATCATCGTTATGATCCGATATCGCAGGTTGATTATTTCAAATTTAGGGCGGTGTTTGAGCCAGCCTTAAACTGGAAGGAATGGAAATCAATAGCAGCAAGAGAGCTTAAAATTCAGTATCCTGCGGACAAGATTAAGAGTGACGAATTAGAAAAAAAGGCAATAACGGTTGATAAAAAGAGGCAAACTCGGGTTGCAGAAATAGAAAAAGAGGAGTTTGAAAAGTCGTTATTAAAAGCGCCATCTGAGAAGCATACTGAGATTAGAAAGGCATTTGAAACCCCGTTAGCGAAGCGAACAACAGAGCAAAAAAAACTTCTGTCTGATAATCCGAATTCAAATGTAAATGCTGCGTTAATCATACAAAGGAATGCAAAACTAGCTGCGGAAATAAAAGTTTTCACGGATGAAGCTTTAAAAATTCGAGAAGAAAAACCTATAATCGCATCTTATCGCATTCTGACGGAGGTCCCTAATAAAGCCTCTACAACTTATCTTCAGGAGCGAGGTGATTTTAATCAACCCAAAGAAGAAGTTAAACCCGGACACCTAAGTCTGTTAGGCAAACTTAACCTCCCAAGCATTCCTGAAGATGACCCGACTATTCCAACTACTGGAAGAAGACTTGCGTTTGCAAGATCATTAGTTTCTGAAAATCACCCACTTACATCTAGGGTATTGGTCAATCGATTCTGGATGCATCATTTTGGCAAACCCTTGGCAGGGAATCCTGCAGATTTTGGCAAACTCGGAGAAGTGCCAACACACCCTGAACTGCTCGACTGGCTTGCAAATAATTTCATAAAGTCGGGTTGGAACCTTAAAGATTTTCACAAACTTGTGCTAACAAGTAATACTTATAAGCAATCGAGTATCAGAACCGAAATGCTGGAAAAAGTTGACCCCGACAACAAACTTCTGGCACGCATGAATGTATTACGGTTGGAAGCTGAATCGATTAGGGATTCGATTTTAAAAATCAGTTCCAAGTTAAATGACAAGCTTTATGGTCCCCCTGTTCCAATCACCCCAGACGATTATGGCCAGATTATTATTGGAGCAGACACACGAGATGGAGCAGGCCGGTTTACGAACAAAAAAGTTAATTTAAAAGGTGAAGAATTTCGCAGAAGTATTTATGTGCAGGTTCGCAGGAGTACTCCGCTTGCGGTATTTGAATCTTTTGATGCCCCTATTTTAAGCCCTAACTGCGAGCACCGAAATTTCTCTACCTCGTCAACTCAATCACTATTAATGCTGAACAGTCAGTTTATCTTAGAATATTCAGAATACCTTGCATTAAAGTTAAAGAAAGAAGTGGGGAGCGATTTAGCAAAGCAAGTAAGCTTAGCCTGGAAACTTGTATTTTGTAGTGCGCCTACGAAGCTGGAGATGGAAAGGTCCCTTAATTTCATTAAGGAACAAAGTTTAGAATTTTCTTCATCAATTACTAAAGATCAAACTACTCCAGATTTAAAAGCTTTAACGGCATTTTGCCAAGGACTCTTGATCTCGAATCGTTTCCTCTACATAGATTAAAAATTTAAAAAGGGATTCTATGATGGAACCTAATCAAACACGCAGGAGATTTCTTTCTGAAACTTCCCTAGGGCTAGGAAGTGTTGCAGCACTTTGGATGATGCAGAAGGAAGGTTTATTGGGGGCACCCATACGACCGGAGTTGGAACAACGGCGGTTCGACCTCACGCCCAAACAACCACATCATACACCTAAAGCTAAAGCGATGATTTCGATGTTTATGCAAGGCGGCCCGAGCCATCACGATTTATTTGATCCTAAGCCAGAAATGACTAAATATGATGGCAAGCCTTTCCCTGGAACTATCAAGTACGACTCCACGGATCAAGCGAGCAACAAGGTATTAGCAAGCCCTTGGAAATTCAAGAAGTATGGAAAATCAGGGATCGAACTTTCCGAACTTCTTCCATACACTTCCAATATTGTCGATGAAATTACCGTTGTAAGGTCGATGCATACCGGGGTGAACAACCACGGTCAATCGATTGATGCGCTAAATACGGGGAGGGTAACTGGAGGTAGGCCGGTACTAGGAAGTTGGCTTGGATATGGTTTGGGAAGCGAGAGCCAAAATCTTCCAGCGTATGTGGTGTTAACTGATCCAGCGAGTTTGCCTGTACTTGGTGTATCAAACTTTTCAAATGGTTGGTTGCCATCGATGTTTCAAGGCACGGTGGTAAGGCCTAAAGAACCACGCATATTAAACCTAGATCCGCCTGTCTATATGAAGGGAAAACCACAAGAGCGCTTATTATCGTTTCTAGATTATTTAAACAAAGAACACAAACAATCGCACCCATTTGAATTAGAACTTGAAGCAAGAATTGCAACTTATGAACTTGCAGCGCGGATGCAATCCGCGGGTAAGGAAGCGCTTGACCTTTCGCAGGAAAGTGCGGAAACAAAAAAACTGTATGGAATGGATAACCCTCTTTGCGCTGATTATGCAACGCGTTGCCTAATAGCAAGGCGGTTAATCGAACGGGGTGTTCGCTTCGTACAAATTTTATCTCGAAATCAAATGTGGGATAACCATACTGCACTTGTGACAAATCTACCTGCTAATTGCAAGCAAGTTGACCAACCATCAATGGCACTAGTGATTGATCTAAAGCGAAGGGGGTTGCTAGATTCTACCTTGGTGAGTTGGGGTGGCGAAATGGGCAGGCTTCCCGTGATTCAAAATAGCGCAAACAAAGCAACAATCGGCAGAGATCACAACACCTATGGTTTCACTTGGTGGTTAGCGGGTGGTGGTGTGAAGGCAGGTTATGTTCACGGGGCGACCGATGATTTTGCCCACCACGCAGTGAAGGATGTTGTCAACCATTTCGACTTACACGCCACGATTCTACATTTATTCGGGTTAGATCATAAGAAGCTAACTTATCAAAGAAATGGTCAGGAGATGACTCTAACAGATAATCAACCTGGGAAAGTGGTTCAAGGTATTCTTGCTTAATTAAGATTCAACTTTCAATTGTTGGAAATAATCTTAGGAACCATCTCAAGCTTAAGGCGTGATTCGTGAGCAAGACTTCCCTGCCTAATACTTGACCTTACAAACACAGGAAAAGCAGCTTTTAAACTGGATGGAACAGGGATTTCAACGGTTGCTTTGTTGCTATCAGGTTTAATAACAGTAGAAATACTTTTCATACCAGTCCATTCGGGAAAATCTAATTGAAGCAGGGCTTCGCCAACCAAGTCTTGAGCCCGAAAAACTTCAATGGTAACAGCAGAAGTTTTGCCCGGTTCGAATGGAACATCAATCAAATTGCAAGTAATTTCTAATCGGCCAGCAGCTACCACAGCAATGATCTGTTCATTTGGGTTAACCGAACTGTAACTAACAATATGTTGTTCGCCTTGGTCGAGGATGGTAATAAAACCTGCGACACAAATACGACTGGTGCGCCCAATTTCCATATAGGGGGCAAGTTGAACAGAATATTCGAAATCATCACTACCAGCGGGAATAATTTTAGGAACTGCGGAAACGCCTTGTAAATGCCTTGCTTGCCTATCCGCCATTTCAATATGAATTGGGCCGTTAAAGCCGTTGCGCTCAAGTTTATAGTTTCGTGAAAGGGTGGAACCTCGGTAACCCCATTTCATATTGTATTCACCTACGATTTTAAAAGGGCAAGGTAACGCAACTGCAACACGAACCTTATCAATAACAAATTCATTTTGTTTAAAAGGAATGGTTGCGGTAATAACAGATTTATTGGGCAAGGTTATTGAAGCATCGAGTAGAAAAGAATCAATTTTAGCGGTTGAGTTCGCCTTCAATTTAATTGCGACCTGACTTTGGCCTTTTGCAAAAGCGGGTGCAATGGAAGAGACTTCAACCCCTGAGGGGAATTTACCAAAGATAATATCTACTTTATCATCAAATCCAGTTGGTCGAATTAATTTAAGGTTAAGAGTAGCTTCAGAGCCACGAAGAATGGTGAGTGAATTTTCCACAAAAGAAAAAGAAGGTTGTTTGGAAGAGTTATCAAGGAGGCAAATTCGGTAGGCAAAATTCGGGCCGTATCGTCCGGGTATTTGCTCAGCGATCTTGAGCAAGAATTTTCCCGAACTTGGTGCGGTGAATTGCAAAACTGGGTCAAGTTCTCCAATTGAAATAGCAGAAGCAATTTCTTTGGCTACTAAATCGGAGATAGTAATTTTAGGCCTACAGGGAGATGAAAGTGCCAACCCACGAGATTCAAAAGAAATTTTCTGCCCCGATTGAAGATCAAGTTCCCAGATGTCCACTTCATCCTTTGCAAGAATTCTACCATTGATAGCACAAGGAATATCTCCTTTGATGGAAGGATTCGTGATGCCTAATTGTTCAACAACTTCGACATGATTACCAACATCGATTAAAAGGCTGGTTGAAGAAAGAAAAGGAAGTGGTTGGAATCCTAAGGGTTTAGGAACTTGAATTTCCTTGGTAGTAGATTCGAGGTTAGTGCCATCGAGATTAAATTTTGTAAGGGAATCACTTTTTCCACCCAGAGGAAAAACGGTTTTAATTCTTGGGTTTTTAGTGATTGTAAGCCTGTAGATATGAGAAGGGCCGCCTTTTCCAGCAGATTCGCGGATACGAATAATGTAAATTCCTTGCTCGGGAGCTTTGAATTCGAGTTCAGGATCAATCCCTGATGCATCGTCATTATCAGCAATTATTTCACCCTTGGCGTTAAGGACTTCGAGCTGGGCATCAAGTGGAGAGCCAAGTTTTTCAGCGGAAACAAAAGCCGCAATAACTTCACCTTTATTAAGTTTGATTTGCCAATCATCGAAATCATTTTTCGGATAGATTCTGCCGTTGATTGTGATAGGCAGAGAGATGAGAGTAGTGGCGTGATAATGCTCGGATTCTTTTTCAAGAATTTCGGGATAATCACCTAATTCGAATTTCCAACCACCTTGAACCCCTTCGGAATTCCAAACTCGGGCAAGGCGTGTAGATAAACTTGCATCAGGCGTGATGCGAAATTGGGTAACAAGTTCTTTCGGATAATCTTCAGCTTGTTGCGATTCAGTGAGGGGTAATAAAGGACCATCGAAAACTTGAAGAGGAAATTGTTTTAGAGGAGAAAGTTGAGAAAGGCCCGATCCGGTGATTTCAAACTTGGTATTGGAATGCAAAAACAGGCCACCTATGCGCACCTGAACATCTTTCCCGCGCTGCCCACCTGAAGGAAAAAGATAAGAAAGAACAGGAGGATTGGCGCAAATTGAACTGGGAAAGATTAAAGCTAGAATAAAAAAAGGAATGCACCTGATGATATTAACGATCATAATTTAACTTTCAAAAGTCAGAACAAAGTTAGAGAATCTGTTCAATTTTTCTACCTTGGTTTACCGCCATAATTGGTCTGCCGTCGGGCGTGATAAACTCGTGTTCAGGGCTAAAGCCAAGCACATGGCAAATAGTAGCGAAGAGATCTTCAGGGCCATAGGGATCGGAAGCAGGTTTTTCAGCTTTGGCATCGCTGGCACCAACGACAACACCACCTTTTAAACCACCGCCGCCTAAGGCAACAGTAAAGACAGGGCCCCAGTGATCACGGCCCGCATTTTTGTTTATTTTTGGGGTACGCCCAAACTCGCCTGAAACCACGACCAATGTATTTTCCAGCATTCCCCGCTCGGATAAATCTTTAAACAGGGTGGCAATCGCCTTATCAAAAATAGGCAGCAAATCGGATTTTAGTGTTTTGAAATTATTGTCGTGCGTATCCCAATTGCTATGATCGATGGTGACGCAGCGGACGCCAGATTCCACCAAACGCCTTGCAAGGATGCAAGATTGACCCAAGGTATTTCTGCCATACTCATCCCGAAGGGAATCTTTTTCTTTTTGAAGTTGGAAAGCAGATTTAGTGGAAGGCGAGGTCATAAGGTCAAAAGCTTTTTGCTGAAAAGTAGAAACACTTTTCGCACCTTGGTTAGCCCGCATCTCGCCACTGTTACGAAACCGGTCAAGTTTCTCCAAAATATGTTTTCGCGATTCCAATCGATCAGCACGAATTTCAAGCGGTGGCGCAAGATCAGGAACTTGAAACGATGGCGAATTGGGATCACTTTCCACAACGAATGGCGCTGCAGTAGGCCCAAGATAAGCAGGGCCACAACTTGAATGCATCTTGGGAACGCAAACATAAGGAGGCACCCCTTGATTTGCAATCGCAAGTTTTGAAACGATAGAACCTATCGAAGGCCGCTGATTATTGGGAGTTAACCCCCCGTTAAAACCTGCTTGGGGAAGATAACCCGTGAGCATATAGTGATCAGCAGGGCCGTGGTCAGAATTATTATGGCGGAAAGAGCGGATAAGACTTATTTTCTGCATTTGTTTAGAAATAGCGCCCAACTGATCGCAAATACGAATACCAGGGACCGTGGTTTCAGCGTGTTTAAATTCGCCTCGGTATTCAGCAGGGGCATCAGGTTTCATGTCGAAAGTATCGATGGTGCTAAGTCCGCCGTGTAGAAAAACATAAATGATGGACTTCTGTGTTTTGGCGGTTTGGTCATTTGCAAGGAGTGAAGGGAGAGAAAATGAATGCCCGAGGATACCCGCAGCACCTAGGCGCAAAATATCTCGTCTTGTTCTACCATCGCAATAAGATCTATTAGCCATAAAGCCACCTTTTCCGATCAGCAAATTGCCTAATGATTAAATAGAAACTCGAGAGAATTCATCATACCCCACGCAAGGTCTTCGAGCGCTTCTCGCTTTGCTTTTGAATCTTTGACTTTATCAAGAGTCGTCAGAGCAAGGCTAAGGTCTTCTTGAGAAGGGGGCCTAGAATAATACGACATAAATAAATTTTCGATAATAGATGCATTAGAAGATGAACTAGCTACTAGTTTTGCGATTTTACCTTGCTCGTGACCTAACTTCCGCTGTAACTCGCTTGAATTTAGTTCGTGTAAAACCTGAGCAATGCCTGGTTCTTTTTGGCGTTCGCAAGAACAGGAAGAAACCCTAAGAGGTCGCCCGTGAACCTTAAGAAAATAATCCTGATACCTGCTATCCCAAAGTTGAATAGCCTTGGTGCCCGTGGGATAACCATCGAAAGATCCCGACACACCCGTGGCTTGCGAGATAGCATCGAACAAAACCTCTGCGGGCATCGACTTCAACAAAAACCGCGAATAGTTCCATTCATCTTTTTCATTTCCTAAAATAGGCGAAGAAGATCGCTGATAAGTATCGGAACTAACAATGAGGCGAATCAGCGTTTTGATATCAAAGTTATTTGTTGCAAGATAATCGCCTAATTTTACAAGAAGTTCGGGATGAGTAGCAGGATTAGAATCGCGAAAATCGTCAACAGGCTCTACCAAACCGTGACCAAATAATTGTGCCCAAGTTCGATTCGCAGCATTGCGTGCAAACCATTGGTTATCTCGACTAACAACCCACTGTGCGAACAACTGTCGGGCATCACCTTTGGGTTGTTGTTCTGGAATCGGTTGCCCTAAAGCGTGAGCAAAAACTTTAGATTTATAGCGGGGATTACTACCTGGTGAAGTGTTATCGCCTAGCAAAATCTCACGCTTGCCTGCATTTTGAGATTTAACCCCTGTGAAAAAAGATTGCATACCAAGAAAGTCGGCTTGGGTCCACTTATCGAAGGGATGATGATGACATTCCGCACAGGCGATTCTTATGCCAAGAAAAACTTGTGCGAAGGAACTTGCAAGTTCCCCAGGGGTTTTTATCACTTTATATATTGAGCCTTCGGGGTGTTCATCGAGGTAACCTTGGGCAGATATCAATTCCAATGCCATCTTATCTAACGGCTTATTTTCACTAAATGACTTTTTCAACCAGCGATAATAGGCATAGGCTTGTTTGTTTCCTAGTACCTGCCGGTCTACCCGCAATAGATCGCTCCAAACCAAAGCGCTGTAATCAGAATAACCAGGACTATCAAGCAAATCGTTTATGAGTTTCGTTTTCTTATTGGGGTCGTTGCTTTGAAGAAAGGTAACCACTTGGTTGGGTTCAGGAAGTGCACCAGAAATATCAAGGAAAACTCTACGGCAAAACTCATCATCTTGAGCTTTTGGTGAAGTAGGAATCTTAAGCACATCAAGCTTTTGTTGAATGATTTGATCAATCCATTGTTGATCGGGGTATTTTTTTACTGCGTTATAAGGCTGATTAGCTGGAAGGATCGCCCTGAAGACCGAGGTTTTATTCCGGTAGGTGGTAAGAATAACGGCTTCGCCCGGAATTTCTTGAGTAGAAACTAAACCTTGGTAATCAACGGAAGCCAAGGCTTCATGGTTGGAAAAGAATCTTGCGTGGGCAGAAACTTCGTTTTTAGTTCCATCTGAAAGAGTAGCGAAGACACGCAGTTTTTGTTTTGCACCACCAATTAAAATTCTCGATTGGGGAAGCACTTCGATAGAAACAACATCGGGAGAAGCATCGCTAGATTTGGGTGCGCCATTCTTAATCCACTGGACGATGGTGGAAAAATCTGGGTTATTTTCAGGGATACGGGCTCCCCCGCCATGGGGAATTTTGCCCGAAATCTTTTTAGCAAGCAGGCTAGATTCGGGGGACTCGGTCAAAACTCTTCTGCCGCGCCCTTCGAGAAAGATGGACTCGTAATCAAAATCTGGGTCGGAACCAAAGACAGAAAGCTTGAACCCGTTTTGCCCTTCTGCTTTGCCGTGACATCCTGAAGAATTACATTGGTGCCTAGCGAGAATAGGTTCGAGATCGAGCTTAAAAGTTGGGCCAGAATTAAAAGGGGGCGAACCAACGGTAATGGGAACAATAATTTGTTTGCCCTTGGAATCGATAAAAACACGAGTTGTACCAATTTTTTTGCCATACACCCGACCTTGAAAAACCATAGCGACTTCGGGATCTTCAATTCGAGCAGAAGACTCATCGGTAAGATCTGCAATAAAACCGCT
>Ga0209702_10005940_pt1 | contig 16122 bp, 13 predicted proteins | sample FRY01_FD_187210 | JGI IMG/M metagenome (GOLD analysis project Ga0209702, IMG submission 187210) | Freshwater microbial communities from Lake Fryxell liftoff mats and glacier meltwater in Antarctica - FRY-01 (SPAdes) (version 2) | ecosystem: Environmental > Aquatic > Freshwater > Ice > Glacier... | reverse complement strand
AGGTGGTGCTGTGCAGCATCCACCGAACAATCCGGGCCACCGCCAACATCCATAGCCTCCCCGCCAAGGGCCAAGCCCACCTCGCCTAACTCCGCAAATCGCCAAATGACTTTTTGCGGTGGCGTCTGGCTTTAAAGAAAATATCGTCTGGCAGGTCAATCGTGGTCTTCATGCAGCCGTAAATATGGGAATATGGGTGAAGTAGCAAGCATCATGTCAGCTCAGCCTAGAATCTGGCTCTTTAGTTCGAGTTTTAACCCGTGTGTGGCGCATCTCCCGCACCATGACAAAACTACCGTTTGAGCGGGTGCGCCAGCTGTGTATGAAGCCCGTCCCCCGGAAATTTCTAGAAACCCTCTTGAAAAACCCCAATTAATTAGCCAAACTTAAATAATATACTCTCATGGACGAACTCAACATCGCACGCATCATCGGACGCGAAATCATCGACTCACGCGGCAACCCCACAGTTGAAGTGGATGTTTACATCGAAGGTGGTGCCATGGGCCGTGCGGCAGTCCCCAGCGGCGCCAGCACCGGCGAACACGAAGCCCTCGAACTTCGCGATGGCGACAAGAAGCGTTTCTCCGGCAAAGGCGTGCTCAAGGCCGTCGCTGCCGTAAACAATGAACTCGCCGACGCCCTCATCGGCGCTGACGCGGCTGACCAGGTCGGCATCGACAATGCGATGCGCGAAGTCGATGGCACCAAGACCAAGTCCAAGTGCGGTGCGAACGCCATCCTCGGCGTCTCCCTGGCCGTGGCCAAGGCCGCTGCCGCCACACTCGACATGCCCTTCTACAAATACATCGGCGGCCCGAACGCCAAGGTGCTCCCCGTGCCGATGATGAACATCATCAACGGCGGCGCGCATTCCGATGCCCCGATCGACTTCCAGGAGTTCATGATCATGCCGAAAGGCGCTCCGACGTTCTCCGAATCGCTGCGTTACGGCTCCGAAGTGTTCCACGCGCTAAAGAAGATCCTGCATGATCTCGGTCTCAGCACCGCCGTCGGTGACGAAGGCGGTTTCGCGCCGACGCTGAAGAGCGCCGATCACGCGCTCGAAGTCATCGCCCAGGCGATTGAAAAGGCCGGCTACAAGCTCGGTGAAGACATCTTCATCGCGCTCGACTGCGCCGCCTCCGAATTCTACGACAAGGCCAAGGGCAAGTACGTCTTCAAGAAGGGCGACAAGTCCGAGCGCAGCGCCGCCGAACTCGTGGCCTACTACGCCGAGTTGCAGAAGAAGTTCCCGATCATCTCCATCGAAGACGGCTGCGCCGAAAACGACTGGGACGGCTGGGGCATCATCACCAAGGAACTCGGTGCCAAGACCCAGATCGTGGGTGACGACCTCTTCGTGACCAACGTCGAATTCCTCCAGAAGGGCATCGACTTGGGCGTGGCGAACTCCATTCTCGTGAAAGTGAACCAGATCGGTTCTCTCACCGAGACTCTTGACGCCGTCGAACTCGCCCACCGTCATGGTTACACCGCCGTCATGAGCCATCGCTCCGGTGAAACCGAAGATTACACCATCGCCGACCTCGCCGTCGCCACGAACTGCGGCCAGATCAAGACCGGCTCCATGAGCCGCAGCGATCGCATCGCGAAGTACAACCAGCTCCTGCGCATTGAGCAGGAACTCGGTGAAAACGCCATCTTTGGTGGCCGCATGAAAGTCTAAGACCCGATGAACTACCGAGAAGTGCGCGCAGCCGAACCCCAGAGCCCCTGGGTTTCCTGGCTGCGCGCCCTCCTCAATTGCGCCAAGTTCGTGCTGCTGCTCCTCGTCGTCCCTGTGGTCTATGTCCTGTGTGACAATCCCCTGGATGAGCAGCTCGCCATGCGCACGAAGCTCGCGCAACTGCAACAGCAACGCGACACCCTCCAACAGGACCGCGACAAGCTCCTGCGCCGCATGGAGTGGATCAAAAGCGACAGCGCTTATCTCGAAACGGCCGCCCGTGACCGTCTGCACATGCAGAAGGAAGGCGAGTTCGTCCTGCGCTTCGAGTAGTGCTTTGCCAAAACGGCTCGGAAGCCATCTCTGGAACGGAAATTCCAAGCTGAGGCCAAATCCGCTCAAGACCTGCATGGCATGTCGTTATAGGTTGCACCATGGCTCAACCTCAATGGACCGGCGTCTTCCCCGCCGTCGTCACCCAACTCCATCAAGATCAATCTCTCGACCTCGCAGCCTCAGCACAGCATTTCGAGGCGCTGATTGATGCCGGCATCGCTGGCCTCATCGTCTGCGGCTCGCTCGGCGAAAATCAGTGCCTCCAAGCCGATGAAAAAAGGGCCGTGCTCAAGTGCGCGATCGAAACCGCCGCAGGTCGCATCCCGGTGCTCAGCGGCGTGGCCGAAATGAGCACACAGGCCGCCATTCAATACATGCAGGATGGTGAACAACTCGGCGCGGCCGGTTTCATGATCATGCCTCCCATGGTCTATAAAACCGATGCCCTGGAGACGGAGCATTGGTTCCGCACTCTCGCCAAAGCCACTCCCCTGCCCTGGATGCTCTACAACAACCCCGTCGGCTACCACACCGATGTCACGCCCGAGATATTCGCCCAATTCGCCGACATCCCGAACCTCACCTCAATCAAGGAAAGCAGCGCCAACCCACGCCGCATCACCGAGTTGCGCAATCTGGTCGGCAACCGCTACCAGCTCTTCACCGGCGTGGATGACCTCATTCTCGAATGCAGCATCAACGGCATTGATGGCTGGGTCGCGGGCAGCGGCATCGCCTTCCCCAAGGAGAATCAACAGCTCTGGAACCTCACGCGTGCAGGCCGCTGGGATGACGCACGCACGCTGTACCAATGGATGCAGCCGCTGATGAAGCTCGACACGCACATCCACTTCGTTCAATACATTAAGCTCCTCTGCCAGGAGACTGGCCTTGGCCAAGAATGGGTGCGCGAGCCGCGCCTCCCACTCGCTGGCACTGAACGCGAACAGGTGCTCAAAATCATCCGCGATGCGCTAGCCAAGCGTCCGCAATAGTCATCCCTACGCCTTCCGAAACGCCGTCGGTGTCTGACCCGTGGCGGAGCGGAACGCACGCGTGAAAGCGCTGTGATCGCAGAAACCGCAGGCCAGCGCGATCTCGGCCACGCTTTGTTCCGAGTCACGCAGCAGCAGCGCCGCAGCGGCCACGCGTGTCTTGATGATGAGTTGCGAGGGGGTGATGCCAAAGATGCGCTTCACCAGCCGCGCAAAACGCGGCGCACTCAAACCTGAGCGCTGCGCGAGCTGTGCCGGTGACACCGCGTCATCATAGTGCCGCTCAAGATGCTCCACCGCCTTGGCTACACCGGTAGGAATCTCCGTTGTCGGAATCGGATGGCTCAAATCCCGCGAGATACCGATCAAGCCTGTCACACGGCCTTCACCATCGCGCATCGGTAGTTTCGTTGTCAAACACCACACCGGTCGGTGCGGCGCGCGCCAGTGCAGCTCCAAATGATTCACCAGCGGTCTCCCCGTGCGCAGCACTTCCGCATCCTGCGCCGTCGGCAGTCGGCCCATCTCGCCCGGATTCACCTCACACGCCCGCCGCCCGATGAGATCGCGCTTTTCGCGCAGCCCGTTGCGCTCCACCAGCGAATCGTTCACCACGCGATAGCGTCCCTCCACGTCCTTGATGAAAAACGCGATGTCATGCGTCTGGTCAAAAATCTGCTCCAGCAGCCGCGCATCCAAGGTGCGCAGCGCAGCGAGATCATGGCAGGTGGAAATCATGGCGCGCATCATTACGCGTCTGTTCCAGTGCCATCCATCATTTTGACAGCCACATCGTCAATTAACCGGCGTTTAGAGCCAAGCATGAGCCTCCACCTGATTCGAATCGTCATCGTCGCCAGCTTCGTCAGCCATGCGCGGGGCGCGGACTCGTCGCCTCAAAACGACATCGCGCTGCAACCCGCGCAAATTATCACCTCACCAAAACCGGATCAGATTTCACCAACGAAGCGCCAGGGCGTCGCAGGCATCGAGCGCACCGCTAAAGGCCGACTCTGGTCGGTGTATGGCCGGAATGTCGAAAGCACACGCAACTACCAGGTGCTGAATTTCAGCGATGACGACGGCGCGTCATGGTCGGACAGCAAACTCATGATTCTGCCGAATCCAGGCACGCGGGCGATGTCTGCGTGCGTCTGGATTGATCCGCAAAAGCGACTCTGGGTCTTCTGGGGTCAAAGCGCGGGTATGCAGGACGGGCGCTTCGGCGTGTGGGCCATGACGGCGGACGATCCCGATGTCGCTGAACTGAAGTGGTCCGAACCGCGCCGCATCGGCGACGGCATCTTGCTAAACAAACCCACCGTGCTCACCAATAGCGACTGGCTGCTCACCAGCTCCATCTGGAAATCCGACAACAGCATCCACGTCTATGCCACCACCGATCAGGGCAAGACCTTCGCCCTGCGCGGCACCGCGAATGTGCCCGATCCCAAGACCCGCGGTCCTGACGAACCAATGATCGTCGAGCGCAAGGACGGTTCGCTGTGGATGCTCGTCCGCGTGCAAGGACTCGCCGAGACGATTTCGCACGATGGCGGCAAGACTTGGACGCCAGTGCAGCGCAGCGCGATCCAGCACTGCACGTCGCGCTTTTTCGTGCGCCGCCTTCAGTCCGGCAGCCTGCTGCTTGTGAAACACGGCCCGCTCAAAAAGCGCGTCGGACGTGCGCAACTGACCGCCTACCTTTCCGATGACGATGGCAAAACATGGATCGGCGGACTCATGCTGGATGAACGCGAAGACGTGACCTATCCCGATGGCGTGCAGGGCGATGACGGCACCATCCGCATCATTTACGACCACCAACGTACCCCGCTCGGCGAGGTGCTCATGGCCGCCTTCACCGAGGACGATGTCCGCGCTGGACGCGAAGTCAGTGGCAAGGTGCGCTTGAGGCAGATAGTGAGTCAACTGCCGAAACCCTGAACGTGTACAATGCTCGCATGAAAATCACCCCATTACTCCTCACTGCCGCGCTGCTTGGCTGCACGCCTTTCATCGCCGCTGAGCCTGCACCACCCAACGTCCTGTTCATCGCCATCGACGATCTGAACGACTGGGTCGGCTGCCTCGGCGGTCATCCGCAGGTGAAAACACCGAATATCGACAAGCTCGCACAGCGCGGTGTGCTGTTCACGAATGCGCATTGTGCCGCGCCGTTGTGCAATCCGTCGCGCGCGGCGGTGTTCAGCGGCAGGCATCCGTTTGAGACGGGCGTGTTCGCCAATGACGAGTTAAACATCCGCAAGGCGCAGCCGGATCTAGTGCTACTCCCGCAGCATTTTCAACAAAACGGTTACCGAACCTTTGGCACCGGTAAGCTGCTGCATCAAAAGAGCACGGAGCTGTTCGATGAGGAGTTCTATCCGCCGCAGCGCTGGAGTCCCCTCGGCGACAAACAAGCGGACTACACGGCAGATGAACTGGCGAGCAAGGCGACGGAAAATCCGCGTCATGTGACTGAGTTGAAGGGCAAAACCATCGTGCTGCCGCTCAATCGCATGCCCAGCGGCCGCGCGCCGGATTCAGCTGGTGGCGAGTCCTTCGACTGGGGGCCGCTGGAGGTGGACGATGCCGATATGGGCGACGGTCAGATCGCGACTTGGAGCGCGGAGCATTTGCGGGCCGCACACGCGAAGCCCTTCTTTATAGGCGCGGGTTTTTATCGCCCACACATTCCGCTGTTCGCGCCAAAGCCGTACTTTGATCTCTACGACGGCCTCGAAATCCAGCTCCCGCCCGTGCAGGAGGGCGATCTCGATGACCTCAGCCCAACCGCACGCAAGTGGGCGGTCGAAGCCGTCACCGCTGGCGCGCATGAGAACGTGGTGAAGCACGACCAGTGGCCTGCTGCTGTAAAAGCATATATGGCCTGCGTGTCGTTCGTGGATGCGCAGATCGGCCGCATGATCGCGAGCCTCGAAGCAGGACCGAATGCGGACAACACGGCGATCGTGCTCTGGAGCGATCACGGCTGGCATCTCGGTGAAAAACAGCACTGGGGCAAATGGACCGGCTGGCAGCGCTCGACGCGCGTCGTTTTGATGGTCGTGCCACCGCGCAATGCCGCAGCCGGAACCTATCAACTCGGCTCGCAATGCAACCAGCCTGCGAGTCTGCTCGATCTCTACCCCACACTCATCGAACTGTGCGGCCTACCGCCGCGCGAGGGGCTTTCAGGCCGCTCACTGGTTCCCGTATTGAAACACCCGCAACAGCCCTCGGACCGCGCGGTGATCACCACCTTCGATCAAGGCAATCATGCCGTGACCACGACCAACTGGCGCTACATTCGCTATGCCGACGGCGCTGAGGAGATCTACGATTCGCAGGTTGATCCCAACGAGTGGACCAATCTCGCGGGCAAGGCCGAGCACGCGGCCAAGCTCGCCGAGCTGCGTGCGCTCGCGCCAAAAATGACTCCGGCCGTCTCCAAACCCTTCGGTAAGTCGGCGAAGAAGAAAAAGAAGAAGCCCTGAAGGCTATTGCGGCATTTGTGCTGGAATTGACAGCAGGGGCGCGAATTGAGCCAAGACCCACACCCTTCGTTGAGGCAGCCTTGCCCAGTGATGAAACACCTTCTCATCGGCCTCATTCATTTCTCGCTGCTGGTTGTTGTCCAGGCTCAAACCCTGCGCCCAAAACTCCAGATCATCAACGGCAGTGATCAACTGGTGGACATCTTCTGGCTGAAGTCCGACACCGAGCGTGTGCCCAACGGATCGCTCAAGCCCGGCAAGGACGCCATCATCACCACGACTCTCGGCCACAGCTTCGCCATCGTCGGGCGTGATGACAAAACGGAAAGCTTGGTGACGAGTGAGGTGCCGGTGCAGGCGTTCCGCTTCGGCGGGGTTCCCGCGTTTTACACGCAGCGGGTCACGGCGCATGGGTTTCCGATTGTCGCCTCGGCCAAGACGAATCCGCATGCGCTGAAGGAGGCGGTTTACATCGTGGACCAGATGCTGGCCGAACGTCCCGACGTTCGTGACGCGATGATCAAGAGCGGCTCGCGCCTGTGCATCCTCTCGCACGATGAATTCACCACCGACCAGCCCGAGTTCGCTGGGTTGGAGGCCGTTCCAGGCTATGAGGCGATCTCCGCCAAGGAATACTGGGACGCGCGAGCACGCGGACTCGGTGGCAGCGAGACCGATCCCATCTCCTCTTGCGCGGAGGAGAACCTGCTGGCCTACGAGGGCGATCCGTATGACACGGAGAACATTCTCATTCACGAGTTCGCGCACAACCTGCACCTGCGTGGCATGACGAACGTCGATCCCACATTCGATGTGCGATTAAAGGCCGCTTACGACGCCGCGATGACGGCCGGGCTTTGGAAAGGCGCTTACGCCTCCACGAACCATCACGAATACTTCGCCGAGGGCGTGCAGAACTGGTTCGACAACAACCGAGAGAACGATTCACAGCACAACCACGTCAACACCCGTACCGAACTGATCGAATACGACCCAGGTCTGGCCGCGATCTGCCGTGAGGTGTTTGGCGACACTGTTTTGAAATACACCAAGCCGCAGACACGGCTCACGGGGCATCTCGCCGGCTACGATCCGGCCAAATCGCCGCGCTTTGTCTGGCCGGACCGCCTCATGAAGGCGCGTGGGATCATCAAACAGAAGCAGCTCGCCAGCTACCACGCCGCCACCGGCCGCAAGGAGCGCGACGAGCGCCGCATCGTTGGCTGGACCGTGCATGTGAGCACGACGCTCATCGAGCAGGATGCGCCCGCGCTTGAAAAGGCGCTGCAACTCCTCCGCGCCCAGCTTGAGGAGATCATCCGCGTCGTTCCAGCCGCTGCTGTGGCGGAATTAAAAAAAGTGCCGCTGTATTTCTCGCCGGAGTATCCCAACACGCGGCCGCGTGCCGAATACCACCCGGATGCGAAGTGGCTGCGCGACAACGACCGCGATCCGGTGATGGCGAAAGCGGTCGAGTTCACCAACGTGCGCATCTTTGAAGACGAAACGCGCCGCATGCCGAATTTCGCCCTGCATGAGTTGGCGCACGCCTACCACGACCGCGTCGTGCGCATGGGTTTCACCAATCTCGAAATCAAAGCGGCCTATGAAAAGGCCAAGACGAGCGGCAAGTATGACAAAGTCGAGCGCCAGGACTCCGAGGGCCGCCGACGCCTCGACAAAGCCTACGCGATGACCACGCCGCAGGAGTACTTCGCCGAAACGACGGAAGCGTATTTCAGCCGCAACGATTTCTTCCCGTTCAATCGGGATGAGCTGCAACAGCACGATCCCGAAATGGTCTTGGTGCTGAAAAAACTGTGGGGAGTCATTCCGGCGCCTTCGTCCGATCAAAATGGCTCAAAGTAGTGAAGTCACCATGACCGCACCGTACGCCCTATCATCAAAGCGCCGTGGCGATCATCGCCGCATCCGACGCGCGCATCCATTGGGGTCATGCGTGTCCCTAGCGACTGTGCTCACCGTTCTCCATGTCGTCGTTCTCACGGCGGCGCAGCCGGTGATTCCCGGGCTGAATGCGGACGGATTGAGCGCGGATTTAAAGGGCGTGGTGCTCATTGAGGAGATGAATTGCGTTGTCTGTCATGCGGCGGATGGCACGCTGGCCGCGCGGTCGAAGAAAGCGCCGCGTCTCGCGGAGATCGGCGCGCGTGTGTATCCGGGCTTCATCGAGTCGTTCATCAGCGACCCGCATGGCACAAAGCCAGGCACGACGATGCCGAATGTGATGGCCCATCTGACTGCGGATGAAAAAATGCGCGCGACGGAGGCACTCACGCATTTTCTCCTCGCGCAAAAGCCCGCAACCTTCACGCCGCAGCCGCCCGACATGGTCGCAGCGAAGGCGGGGCACCGTCTATTTCACTCCCGCGGCTGCGCCGCCTGTCATGCGCCGCGCGACGAGCACGCGGCAGAGCTGCCGATGGCGCATTCCGTGCCGCTTGGTGCGTTGGAGAGAAAATTCAGCCACCAGAGCCTCACGGCATTCCTCCGCCAACCGCATACGGTGCGTCCATCGGGTCGAATGCCCGACATGAAGCTGCCGGGACGCGATTTGGAGCAGATCGTACACTTCCTGCTTCAACAGACACAGGTTCCAGGTGCGCTACACTACACGCTGTATCGCGGACAGGTGTGGGAAGGATTAAATAGCGATAACGTCACCGCCGAACGCAACGGACAGGTGGCGGATTTTGATTTGGAAAAACTTGGCAAGCAGTTGCAGCAGCATTCGGCGGTGGAATACGCGGGCTGGATCAAAGTAGCGACGCCCGGAACGCACACGTTCTTCCTCACGATGAATGGCGGCTCGCTCATCGTCGGTGACAAGACGCTTGTTGATGAGGCACCGAGCGACCGTCGCGGCGTGAAGAAGTTCGAGGCGTCGGCGGAACTCGCCGCCGGTCCACAGCGCATTCGCTTCACTTATTTCCACACTGGGCCGCAGGCGAAGCTGGAGATGGAGATGAAAGCCCCAGGGCAGCCACGCGGGCCTGTCTCAACCGCCATGCTTTCGGTGACGAAAGAGCGCGTCGCGCCCTTCCAACCTCTCAAAGTGGACACGGCGCTCGCTGCACGCGGACGTGAGCATTTCGCCAAACTCGGCTGCTCAAACTGTCACGACGACGCCAAGATTCCCAGTCGCCTCGCGACTCCTTTTTCCCGTCTAAACGCCCAAAACGGTTGCCTTAGCAACGAAACGGGCGCGTGGCCGCAGTTCGGCTTCAGCGAGGAACAACGTGCGCTGATTCGCCAAGCTCTTCCGACGGCACCCAATCCACAACTCAGCGACGAACAGCGCATCCACAAGACCCTCGCTGCGCTGAACTGCATCGCCTGTCATGACCGCACGGGACTTGGCGGTCCAAGGCCGGAACGGCGCGCGCTTTTCACTACCACGCAGCCCTCGCTCGGTGACCAGGGACGCGTTCCACCGCCGCTCACGGGAGTCGGCGCAAAACTCACGCCGCAATGGCTCGGTGCCGTGATGCTGCATGGCCAACGTCAGCGCGACTACGTGGACGCCGCGATGCCGCAATTCGGCGAGGCGCAGGTCGCGCCGCTCGTGGATCTTTTTAGCAAAGTGGACACGCTGGAGGTAGCCGCACTGCCACAGGTGGAGCAGTTAGTGGAGTCCAAAGCGGCAGGCTACGAACTCGTCGGCACGAACGGATTGGCCTGCGTCGCGTGCCACGAATTCAATGGTCAAAAATCCGGTGAGATCAGCGCACTCGACATCGCACACTCGTCAGAGCGGCTGCAGCGGAACTGGTTCGAGCTCTACCTGCGCCAGCCATCGCGCTTTCACCCCACGGTCATCATGCCGGGCTATTGGCCCGACGGAAAATCCGTGCGCCCGAACATCCTCAACGGCGACAGCGCCCAGCAAATCGAGGCCATCTGGAACTACCTCGCCGATGGCGAACGTGCAAAAAAACCGGTCGGTCTTTCGCGTCAGACGAATGAACTGCGTGTCGGCGACGTGGCGGAGATTTGTCGTGGTCGTGGTCCTGCTGCGGGTTTCCGCGGCATCGGCGTCGGTTATCCCGAGAGAGTGAACCTAGCCTTTGACGCAGGCGAAATGGCGCTGCGGAAGCTGTGGAAAGGCGAGTTCGCCAATGTGGACTTCGGCACCTTCAGCCCACTCGGCACTGACCCGATTTCTTTTCCACCCGGCATCCCATTTCATCGCCTCCAATCGCCGGACGAAAACTGGCCCTACAAAGGCAAAACGAACCACGCTTTCCCGCAGGACCACGGTTACGCTTTTCACGGCTACACGCTCGATGCCAGGCGGCACCCGACTTTTCGCTACAGCTACGGTGACATCGCTGTGGCAGACTTTTTCGAAGATGTGCGTGATGAAACGGGGCGTAGTTTCTTCCGCCGCACGCTGCGTTTTACCGCGCCCGTCGTTCAGAAGGTTTTTCATTTTCGAGCTGCTGTGGGGAAAAGTGTCGCGAAGGTCTCGGAGCATGAGTTTCGCGTGGAGAAACTGACTTTGCGACTGGCAGATGGGCAGGCGGCTATCGTTCGCGAAGGATCGCCTGATGAAGTGCTCATTCCGCTGACGCTGCCGGTGGGGGAAACGAACCTTCAACTGGAGTACCGCTGGTAATATGAGCACTAAGATTCATGGCAAAAAAATCGGGTTCTTTATCTTTTTGCCCGCCATTTTTTTGCCTATCATCATGCCCGCCGCAGAAGACCTCGGTGAAATGTGGGGAACGTCCGTGGAGGAGGCGAAGTATTATCCCATCACCGCCATCCCTGTTCCCGCCACCGTTCCGCTGCGACCCGGTGGGCTAGAATTTCTGCCGGACGATCGGCTCGCGGTCGGCACGCGACGCGGGGACATCTATTTCGTGAAGGGCGTGATGGATTCGCCACCCCAGCCACAGTTTCATCTCTTCGCCAGCGGACAGGACGAGATATTTTCCCTCGCATGGCGCGACAGCGCGATGCTCGCCACGACCTGGGGTGAGGTAATGTGCATTTCCGACACCAACGGCGATGAAGTGGCCGACCGCTACGACACGCTCACGAGCGACTGGGGATATGCCGAGGGACATGAGTTTGCCTTTGGCTCGAAGCCTGATGCGGAAGGCAACATCTGGGTCGCGCTCGGTCTCAGCGGTTCCTATGAATCACACAATCTCTATCGTGGCTGGGCAGTGAAAGTGACGCCTTCGGGCAAAATGATTCCCGTGTGCAGCGGTCTGCGCAGTCCCGGCGGTGTTGGCGCGAATGCACAGGGCGAGATGTTCGTCATCGAGAGTCAGGGGCCGTGGAACGGCTGCTGCTCGCTCAAGCATCTGCAGCCCGGTGCCTTCCTTGGCCATCCCGCGAGTTACAACTGGTATGCCTTCACCAAGGACATGCAGGCTCCATCCATCGAGCCGCACACGAACTCACGCATGGCCGTGGAAAAGAGGCGCGTGAAGGAGCTCGTGCCGCCTGCCGTGAGGTTTCCCTACATCAAGATGGGCCGCTCCATCTCTGGCTTTCGCCTCGCGCAGACCGACGGGAAGTTTGGCCCATTCGACGGCCAGTTTTTCCTCGGGGACTACACGCAGAGCATCATCATGCGTGCCACCACGGAGCAGGTGAACGGCGTGTGGCAGGGCGCGTGTTACCCCTTCCGCGAAGGACTCGCCACGGGCATCATGAACATCGAGTTCACGCCACGCGGGCAGCTCATCGCCGGCGGTTTCACCACCAGTCGCCAGTGGCCTGTGCGCGGCAGCGAACCGTTCTCCCTCCAGCGCATTGATTGGAACGGCGTGACGCCTTTCGAAGTGAAGGAAATCAACATCCGCCGAGACGGCTTCCTCATCACTTTCACGAAACCCGTGAATGCCGAGCTCGCCGCGAAGCCAGAAAACTACACGCTCACCACCTACACGCACATTTACCACGCCGCCTACGGCAGCGCCGAAGTGGACCACACCACCCCGCGCATCCTGCGCGCCACGCCCGCCGCTGATGGACTCAGCGTGATGCTTCACGTGGAAACCATCACCGAAGACCACATTCACGATTTCGATTTTGACAAACTCACCTCGCAGCAGGGAGAACCACTCCTGCACCGCAAAGCCTATTACACGGTGAACGAAGTGCCGAAATGATCAGCCTGCCGACTTACCCCATGAAGCGCCTCATTTTCCATCTCACCCTGCTGTTTCTCATCAGCATCACCACCCTCGCACTACCACTGCGAGCCGCTGAACAACCCAACATCCTCATCATCCTCGCCGACGATCTCGGCTATGGCGATGTCGGGTGCTACAATGCGGAGTCGAAGGTGCCGACGCCACACATCGACCGGCTGGCGCGTGCAGGCATGCGCTTCACCGATGCACACAGTCCTGCCACGGTATGCACGCCGACCCGCTACAGCCTCATGACGGGACAGATGGCCTTTCGTGTGCCAAACGGCGACACGGTTTTCACGGGTGCTGGCGGGCCTTCGCTGATCGCGCCGGGCCGTGTGACGCTGCCGGAAATGCTGCGGAAACAAGGCTACGCGACGGCTGCGGTCGGCAAATGGCATGTGCTGGACGTTTCGCGACGAGGCTGGTGAGCCGATTCACAGCGGGAGTCTCGATGCCACACGCCGCATTGATTTCACCCGGCGCATCGAGGGCGGCCCCGTCGATCACGGCTTTGAGCGCTTTTTCGGCACGGCGTGCTGTCCCACGACGGACTGGCTCTACGCCTTCATTGACAACGACCGCATTCCGGTGCCGCCCACGGAAATCATCGACAAATCAACCCTGCCCAAGCATCCGTATGCAATCGACTGCCGGCCGGGACTCATCGCGCCAGACTTCCCGATGGAGGAAGTGGACATGGTCTTTCTCAAAAAGAGCCGCGACTTCATCGCCGAGCACGTCCGCACCTCATCTGACAAGCCCTTCTTCCTCTTTCACGCCACGCAGGCGGTGCATCTGCCGTCATTTCCCGGCAAGGCATTTCGAGGAAAGACGAAAGCAGGTCCACACGGTGATTTCATCGCCGAACTGGACGACATTGTGGGAGAGTTGATGCAGGATCTCGACAGACTCGGCATCGCTATCCGCAATCACCCCAGCAGCTACCGCTATCCCACCCGCTGGCACGTCCGCGGCTACGGCCTCTTCACCGCCAATCCCTTTGCCCAACAAGACTACGACAAGACGCTCCCCGACGGCACCACGACGCTCAAGCAAGGCGAGCAACTGAAGCTCCGGCACCGCTTCATCTTCCACTCCGGAGAAGCTGCGTCCGCGAAGATCGAAGACGCGTGGCAGCAGTATGCGAAGGAAGTGAAGTGAACGAATGGCAGCGTCTATCCGCCCGTCCGCAACCCCAATGGAAGTGGTGCAACGCATTCACCGCATTCTACCGCAACAGCCAGAGCGCACTCCCGAGACCCTTCCAAAGATCGCGTGTCAAACGACACGTCGCCGCCTTGCCTCACTCATTGCCAATGCATGGAAGTTTCAAAAACAGCAACACCGCCTGGAACTCAGTCTCACGTTCCACTCTCAGCGCTGCCGACAAGCAGATGATGTTTAACGAACTCTGGAGCTGATGAATCAGGCTCTACCGCCCGACATGGCATACCCCTCATCCTCGCCGCTCACTCCTCAACGTGTTTTCCTTATCATGAATCGTCATCCTATTCCCGCCATCACCCTCATCGCGCCGCTACCCGCTTCGGCATCCGCTTCCTTGTCGAGTTCATTGAGTGCACGTGGTCAACTCACGCCATCATTGGCGAATTCCACGCGGAAGTCGTGGGTTTCAGGACGAAAGGCATAGAGGCTGCTATAAGTTCTGTATGAAACAAGGGCGTCATCATCTGCTGTTGCTCCTCTTTGGGGGGCTGGCGGCGCTTCCCAGTGCGGCTGAAACGCCGCTTACTCCCATCGCGGTGGTGCGGGCGCTGTCGAGAGAGAAATTGGCGAAGGCGCCGCCTGTCCGGTTGCGTGGGGTGGTCACCTTCCGGGGCATTGATACGTTCGTCATGCAGGACGACTCCGCTGGCATTTACATCAACCAAGGATTGGCCAGGCAACGGAAAATCTGGGCCGGCGACGAAGCCGTCTTCGCAGCGCTGCGGCCGGGTTCGGTGGTGGAAGTGGAGGGCGTGATGGATCCCGGCGGCTACTCGCCGCCCGTGCTCCTGAGGCAGGTGCGGATCCTGGGCGAGGCTCCGCTGCCGCCGGCGCTCCTTATGGTGCCGAGGCGTTTTTTCAGAGGTGTTGAGGATAGCCAGCGGGTCGAAGTGCGTGGTGTGGTTCAGGGCTTCTGGGCGGACGCGGAGATCGTGAATCTGGTCCTTGATGCGAACCCGGGGCGGTTTCTGGCGCGCTTGCCAAAGCCGACGCTGGACCCTGCGGTGGCGTGGGTGGATGCCGAGGTGCGCCTGGAAGGAGTGACCGTGTCGCGCTTCAATACGCGAGGTGAATTCAGCATGCCGGTGATGTATCTGAATGGTGCCGAGGATGTGCATGTCGAGAAGCCCCCACCTTCGCTCCCCTTCGATGCGCCCACGGTTGCTCTGCATGACATCGACCGGTTCCGGGTGGAACCGCTGAGGGCGCACCGGCAGAGGGTGGCAGGCGTCGTCAGTCATGCCGAGCCTAGCAGCGTTTTTTATCTTCAGGATGACCGAACGGGACTGCGCGTGGAGACCCGCTCCCCGCTGATGCCCCATCAGGGAGACCTAGTGGAGGTCGCGGGATTCGTTGATCGCACACGGACAGTCCGCGGGCTCTGCGAGGCCGTGGTGCGAAAAATTGGCACTGGGCACGTCGCCGCTCCGAATCCTATTCACCCTGACCGAATCATGGCCATCAACACGGACTCGGTCGCCAGAGGGTTGATCGCGAACCCTGGAGATTATGATGGACGGCTGATCACGTTCACCGCCCCGCTTGTCGATGTGATTCAAAGCCACAGTGGAGAGTGGCGGCTTACCTTGAAGGGAAAGGCATCCAGCATCGCCGCCTGCGTGAACTACATCACCACGCAAATCCCCGGGCCAGTCAGAAACGCACTCCCAAACTGATGAAGATCCTACTCTACTACGGTTCTCAGGCGAAATCAGCTATGCCCAAGCTACAAAAGATCGCCGAAGACTTTGCCGGCGGAGAGCCCAATTTCCCGAAGGCATTGAGTCTGCAAAAAGCAGAGGCCCTCCGTGAAACCATCCGTGCCATCGACTGAATCGCCGGAACTGATTCGCATCACCCAGCAACCATGAAATGAAGGGCTTTTCTAACAACGTGTGCTGGCGTGTGCTGATTTGGGGCTGCCGATTCGTCAACCGTTCCCTTCATCGGCACCATGCGTTTGTGCAATCTAAGACGGCCTGCCAGAGATCATCCGTATGGACAACGGTTCGCCCTTTGGCTCAATCGGCCCAGGAGGCCTGAGTAAGCTTACCGTTTGGTGGATTAGTCTCAGACCTCAGTAATTGACCTCATTTCGGGTGACTGGACCGGCAAGTGCAAATCCCCCAATTTTGGCCATCCCAGTGCCTTTTCCTGGGCTGCTCCTTACTCCTCGCTTGGTGGGCTGGTCACTTGCA
>Ga0209702_10005937_pt1 | contig 16133 bp, 17 predicted proteins | sample FRY01_FD_187210 | JGI IMG/M metagenome (GOLD analysis project Ga0209702, IMG submission 187210) | Freshwater microbial communities from Lake Fryxell liftoff mats and glacier meltwater in Antarctica - FRY-01 (SPAdes) (version 2) | ecosystem: Environmental > Aquatic > Freshwater > Ice > Glacier... | reverse complement strand
AAGGCTTGTGCTGATCACCCATGATCCGGCAGCGCTGGCGGGCTATGACCGGGTGATCTGGCTGGAGGGCGGGCGCGTGCGGGCCGATGGGGCGGCAGTTGCCATTTTGAAAGATTTCAGCGCCGAGATGGCACGGCTGGGGGATGTCGATGCTGACACTGACCTGTCCGATTGAAACCCCCTTGCACCGGGTTGCACCGGGGCCAAAACTGCTGGGTTTGGGGCTGGCAAGCCTGTGGCTGTTTCAGTTGCAAACCCCTTGGGCAGTGGGCGCTGTCTGCTTTTGTGTGGCGCTGGCCTACCGCACCTTCGGCCGCCGCTTTGCCCGCTTCGGTGCGGCAATGCTGCGCCCTTTATGGCCTTTTTTACTGATCCTAGGCCTGTGGCATGGCTGGACCGGAGAGATTGCGGCAGGCTTGGTGGTGGCGGGCAAGATGCTGGCCGCCGTGGCGCTGGCCAATCTGGTCACGATGACCAGCCGTCTGGATGAGATGATCGCCTTGGTAGAGCGGCTGGCTGCCCCCTTGGCAAGGCTGGGCCTGCGCCCGCGCGTGCTTGCGGTGGCGATGGGCCTGGTGATCCGCTTTACTCCGGTTTTGATAGACAAAGCCGCCCTTCTGGGGCAGGCATGGCGCGCAAGGTCCGCCCGCCGGGTGAATTGGCGCATTTTGCTGCCCATAAGCCTGATCGCACTGGATGATGCCGACCGGGTGGCCGAGGCAATCCGCGCGCGCGGCGGCCTTTAACGGCAAGATAAGCAGCCCTTAGGGGCAGGAAACGCGGCCTTTAGGGACGCACTGAAGGACAAGATCGATGGAAAAGAACGTTGCCTACATTGCCCTGTTTGCGGCTTTGATTGCCGTGCTGGGGTTGGTGCCGCAAATCACGCTGGCGGTGGGAGTGCCGATTACCGCGCAAAGCCTCGGAGTCATGCTGTGCGGCACGGTGCTGGGAGCACGGCGCGGGGGCTTGGCGGCGTTGCTGTTTGTGGGGCTGGTGGCGCTGGGATTGCCCCTGCTTTCGGGCGGGCGCGGCGGCCTTGGCGTGTTTTCCAGCCCAACGGCAGGCTTTGTGCTGGGCTTTCCAATCGCGGCCTTTGTCACGGGCATGGTGATGGAAAAATGGCGCGCAGGTATAGGCGCAGGAGCAGCGGGGGCGGCCTTGTTGGGTGGGGTTGTCGTGCTGTATATTATCGGAATTTCCGGGATGGCGCTGGTTCTGGGCAAAAACTGGATCGCAGCGGCAGGCTTGATGGCGGCCTATCTGCCGGGCGATCTGATCAAGGTGGCGCTGGCCGCCTTTATCACCCAAGGCCTGGCCAAACTGCGCCCCGCGGCGCTGTTATCACGCGCCCCCTGAACACCCCCCCTTTCCATCCCCGCCCCGCGCCGCTATAGCCCTAGGCCGTACACGGATGGAGTCCCGGCATGCAAGGCAGCGCGAACCTTAACCTGATGAAGAAGGCCGCCCGCAAGGTGGGGCGGGCCTTAGTCAAGGATTTCCGTGAGGTGGAAAACCTTCAGGTCTCCTCCAAGGGACCCGGTGATTTTGTGACCCGCGCCGACCGCGAGGCGGAAAAAACCCTGCGCGAGGAACTTTTGGGCGGGCGTCCCACCTACGGGTTTCTGGGCGAAGAAAGCCCCGAGACCGAAGGCGCGGACCCGACGCGCCGCTGGATTGTAGACCCGCTGGACGGGACGACGAACTTTTTACATGGGTTGCCCCATTGGGCCGTATCCATCGCTTTGGAACACAAGGGCGAGATTATTGCGGGCGTGATTTTTGACGCCGCCAAGGATGAGATGTTCTGGGCGGAAAAGGGCGGTGGGGCCTGGATGAATGAAAGCCGCCTGCGGGTGTCGGGGCGGCGCGCCATGATGGAATCGATCTTTGCAACGGGGGTGCCTTGCAGCGGCAGGGGCACCTTGCCTGCGTCCTTGCAGGATTTCGCACGTCTTGCGCCGGTTTGTGCCGGGGTGCGCAGTTGGGGTTCGGCCGCGCTGAACATGGCCTATGTCGCCGCAGGCCGCTTTGACGGCTATTGGGAACGGGGCGTGCAGCCTTGGGATATTGCCGCCGGATTGGTGCTGGTGCGAGAGGCAGGCGGCATGGTCTCGGCGATCCGCGAGGGAGATGATCCTTTGGCCAAGGGCGCTGTGGTCTGTTCCAATACTCCGCTGTTTGAAGGCTTTCGCAAGGTGATCCGCGGGGACTAAACCCGCCTGCGAGTTTGCTGTGCTTGCGGTTTCAGGTATTTTTGCCAAGATGAAACCGCGGGCCGGGTTTTGGGTGGCTGCCAATAGCAGGGATGGGCGGGGGCGGTTGTGAACGGGTTTCGCTGGCATCCAGAAGCGCGGGTTTTCGGGGCTGAGGGAGCGGCTGTGCTGCGCCCTTTTCCCGTTTCAGGTGTGAAGCCTGACAGGCCCGCCCTGCATGCGCTGAGCGCGGCCTTTGGTGAGGTCCCATTTCGGATCGGCGCGGTTTCGGCCGCCGCCCCCTTAACCGGGTTTGAGACATTGACTTCGGGCAGCACAGGCGCGCCGCGCCGAATTGGGCGCAGCATTTCCTCGTGGTTGACAAGCTTTGCGGTGAATGCAGATTTGTTTGGCATTGGGCCGGGGGTTGGGGTCGCCGTCTTGGGTCGTTTCGTACAATCCTTGTCGCTTTACGGCGCGGTGGAGGGGGTGAGCCTTGGCGCGCAGGTGCATCTGCTGGAAGGTTTGCGCCCCGACCGTCAGCGCGCCGTTTTAGCCGCGCGCCGGGTTGAGGTACTTTGGGCCGCGCCGCCGCAATTGCAATTGCTGGTCGAAGCGGGGGGCGCGTGCTTGCCCGCCCTTCGCTGCGTGCTGGTAGGCGGGGCCAAGCTGGACACGGGCCTGCGCATGGCATTGCGCGTGATGTGTCCGCGTGCGGACGTTCGCGAGTTTTACGGCGCGGCAGAGGCGAGTTTTATCACGTTGTCAGATGCCGCTACCCCCACCCATGCCGTAGGCCGCCCCTATCCGGGCGTGGAGGTGGCGCTTGGCGGACCGGGCATGTCCACCACCGAGGGGCAGGTTTGGGTGCGCAGCCCCTATCTGTTTGACGCCTATGGCGGGGCAAACGCGGGGGGCGCGAAATGGCAAGACGGTTGGCTGCGATTGGGCGAGATCGGGCGAATGGAGGCCGGGCATTTGGTACTTTTGGGCCGGAGTGACCGGATGGTGACAGTTGCGGGGCAGAATGCTTATCCCGAAGCGATGGAGTTGTTCTTGCTGTCGCAGCCCAGAGTTGCGCGGGCCGCCGTGGTGCCCCGCCCCGATGTGCGTCGGGGCCATGTGCTTGAGGCAGTGGTGATGGGCGCGATTGATGCGCCCGCATTGCTTGCCGCGTTGCGGGCGCAATTCGGGCCGCTGATCGCGCCCAAACGGGTGCAGATCCGAGCGGATTGGCCCTTGTTGGCTTCGGGCAAGGTAAATCTGGCCGCGATTGCAGGCGCGCAGTGAGCGGGGCCTACATCATCGCTGCCCGGCGAAGCCCGGTGATGCCTGCGGGCGGGGCGTTTGCAAGGTTACAGTTGCAAGACCTGTCTGCGCCCGTTCTGCTGGCCTGCCTCGCCGATGCAGGCTTTGCGCCGGAACAGGTGGATGAGGTGATCCTCTCCAACGCGTTGGGCGCAGGCGGCAACCCGGCACGGGTGGCGGCACTGGCGGCGAGACTGCCGGACCGGGTGGCGGGCCTGAGCATTGACCGGCAATGCGCGGGCGGGCTTGATGCGGTGATCCTTGCGCGCGCACTGGTGGAAAGCGGTGCCGCAGAGGTGGTGCTGGCAGGCGGCGCTGAAAGCTATTCGCGCAGGCCGCAGCGCTTGCGGACGGACCCGGGTGGCGGCCCGGCGCTGCCCTATGATGCGCCGCCCTTCACCCCTTGGCCCCACCGCGACCCTGATATGCATGTTGCTGCTGCAGCACTGGCCGAAAAGCTGGGGATTGACCGGGCGGCGCAAGATGCGTTTGCCGTTGCCTCCCATGCAGCAGCCATGGGGGCCCGCCACCCCGAGATTGTGGCGGTCAACGGCATTGCCCGCGATGGCTTCACCCGGGCGCTGACCCCGGCTTTGGCAGCCCGCGCCAAGGTAATCGTGGGCCCCATCACGCCTGCGAATGCGGCGGTGGCAGCGGATGGGGCGGCGTTTTGCCTTGTCGTCTCGGCCCGGCTTGCCCGTCCCGCAAAGCGCGCGTTGCGGATTGTGGCCGGGGTGACCCGGGGGGGCATCCCCGAAGAACCCGGGCTTGCCCCTTTAGGGGCGATTGCCCGGGTTCTTTCCCCCCGCCTGGCGCTGGACCGCGCCGAGATCATGGAGGCATACGCCGTGCAAGCCATTGCCTGTATCATGGGCGCCGGGCTGGACCCGGCCCGCGTGAACATCGGCGGCGGGGCCTTGGCGCGGGGCCATCCTGTGGGGGCATCCGGCGCGGTTCTGGTCGCCCGGATGTTTGCCGATCTACACCAAGGCCACGGCCTGTGCGCCATTGCAGCCGCAGGCGGCATCGGCTCTGCACTCTTGGTTCATGCGTAGGGTGGGTGCAACCCACCACCCGACCCCTTCAATTCGCCGCCCCCGATTAGACCCCAGCCTCTTTCACCGCCTCCATCGCCACATGGGTGGAGGTGGACGCCACATGCGGCAGCGCCGAAATCCGTTCGCCCAACACCCGACGGTAGTCCTGAATATCCCCGGTGCGCACCTTCAGCAGGTAATCAAAGCGGCTGGCCATCATATGGCATTGCTCCACCTCCGGTATTGCAAGCACCGCTTTATTGAACGCCTGCAACGCCGCCTCTCGCGTGTCTGAAAGCCGCACCTCCACAAAAGCCACATGCGCCTGGCCCATCTTGATCGGATCCAGTTGCGCGCGGTAGGCGGTGATCACCCCCGCTTCCTCCAGCCGTTTCATACGCGTCTGGGTGGGGGATTTTGACAGGCCGATCCGGCGGGCAAGCTCGGTCGCCGAGATCCGGCCTTCCGCCGCCAACACCCGCAAAATCGCCTGGTCAAAGCGGTCAAGGTCAAATGGTGCAATCGACATCGCTTCCCCCCCTGCAATCGGCCAATCCGCCTGCCGATTCCCGTTAATCAGGACGAATGGCTTTTCATTCCAGTCTATAATACGCCAAAGAGGAGAGCTTGCCCATGCCCCGCGATTCCATTGACACCGCCTGGACCATCATCGACCACCATGCCCTGCGTGATGAAGCGGCACTGGTCAAGGGCCTGATCGAGGAGGCAGGGCTGACCGCGCCAGACCGCGCCCGCATCGCCACAAGCGGTGCTGATTTGGTGCGCGCCATCCGCGCCAGCGCCAAGCCGGGGTTGATGGAAGTTTTTCTTGCTGAGTACGGCCTTTCCACCGATGAGGGGATCGCGCTGATGTGCTTGGCCGAGGCGCTGTTGCGCGTACCCGACGCCGATACGATGGACAAGCTGATTGAAGACAAGATCGCGCCGTCCGATTGGGGCAAGCATCTGGGTAAATCCGCCTCCAGCCTGGTCAATGCCTCCACCTGGGCGCTTATGCTGACGGGCCGGGTGCTGGACGACAATCGCCAGCCCGGCATCGCCACCAGCCTGCGCGGGGCCGTCAAGCGTTTGGGCGAACCAGTGATCCGCACCGCCGTAACCCGCGCAATGAAGGAGATGGGCAAGCAATTCGTTCTGGGCGAAACGATCGAGAAGGCCATGGCCCGCGCGCGGGAGTTGGAAGGCAAGGGGTTCACCTACAGCTATGACATGCTGGGCGAAGCGGCGCGCACCGAAGCAGATGCGCGGCGCTATCATCTGGCCTACAAGGCGGCGATTACGGCGATTGCCAAGGCGGCAAAATCCCAAGATATCCGCGAAAACCCAGGAATTTCAGTTAAACTCTCGGCCCTGCACCCCCGCTATGAAGTGGCCAAACGCGAGCGGGTGATGGAGGAGCTGGTGCCCCGTGTCCGTACGTTGGCCGGTTTGGCGAAGGCGGCGGGGCTTGGCTTCAACATCGATGCGGAGGAAGCCGACCGTCTGGCCCTGTCCCTGCAGGTGATAGAGGCGGTGCTGGAAGACACGGCGCTGAAAGGCTGGGACGGGTTTGGCGTGGTGGTGCAAGCCTACGGGCGGCGTGCAGGCGCGGTGATCGACTGGCTTTACGGGGTGGCCGAACGGCTGGACCGCAAGATCATGGTGCGCTTGGTCAAAGGCGCTTATTGGGACGCAGAGGTAAAGCGCGCGCAGGTTCTGGGGCTGGAAAGCTTTCCGGTCTTTACCCGCAAACAAGCGACCGATGTGTCCTTTATCGCCAATGCCCGCAAACTTCTGGGGCTTACCGACCGGATTTATCCGCAGTTTGCCACCCATAACGCCCATACCGTCGCCGCCGTGCTGGACATGGCCACCGACAAGCGCAGCTTTGAATTTCAGCGCCTGCATGGGATGGGGGAGCGGCTGCACGATATCGTTCTGGAGGGCAGCAGCACGCGCTGCCGCATCTATGCCCCGGTCGGCGCGCACCGCGATTTGCTGGCCTATCTTGTGCGGCGTTTGCTGGAAAACGGGGCCAACAGCAGCTTTGTGAATCAGATTGTCGATGAGACCGTCCCCCCCGAGGAGGTGGCAGGCTGCCCATTCGATGCGATGGCCGCGTTTGACCCGGTTGCAAGCCCGATCCTGCCCACAGGGGCCGGGTTGTTTGGGCAGCGCGCAAACTCTCGCGGGTGGGATTTGACCGATGCGGGGGATCTCGCGGAAATTGAGGCGGCGCGCGCACCGCATGAGGCCGGTTTGTTCGATGCGCGGCCCATTTTGGCAGGCCCGGTTGCGGGCGGGCAGCGCTGGGACGTGCGCAACCCGGCGACCGGGGCGATTGTCGGGCATGTTCTGCCCGCCTCTGCCCCCGATGTGCAAACCGCGTTTCAGGCCGCACAGGTATGGGATGCGGCCCCCGCGCAACGCGCCGAGGTGCTGCGCCGCGCGGCTGACCTTTATGAAGCCGAGTTTGGCGTGATCTTTGCCCTGCTGGCGCGCGAGGCGGGCAAAACCCAGGCAGATGCCGTGGCTGAATTGCGCGAAGCCGTTGATTTCTTGCGCTATTACGCTGACCAAGGGAAAAGCATTACCGCCCCCCCAAGAGGCCTTTTCACCTGCATCAGCCCGTGGAATTTCCCACTGGCGATTTTCACGGGGCAAATCGCGGCGGCTTTGGCTGCGGGAAATGCCGTCTTGGCCAAACCCGCCGAACAAACCGGGTTGATCGCGGGCCTTGCTGTTGGATTGCTGCACAAGGCAGGTGTGCCGGTCACAGCCCTGCAACTGCTGCCGGGAACCGGCGCGGTTGTGGGGGAGGCGCTGACCTCCGACAGCCGCGTGGACGGGGTGTGCTTTACCGGATCAACACAAACCGCCCTGCGCATTCGTGCGACCATGGCCGATCATCTGCACCCGACAGCACCCTTGATCGCCGAAACCGGGGGGCTGAACGCGATGATCGTGGACAGCACGGCCCTGCCCGAACAAGCCGTGCGCGACATCCTCGCCTCCAGCTTCCAATCGGCAGGTCAGCGCTGTTCGGCCTTGCGCTGCCTGTATCTGCAAGATGATGTGCGCGCCCCCGTGCTGGACATGCTTTACGGTGCGATGGACGATCTGGAACCGGGCAACCCCTGGGATTTGGTGACCGATATTGGCCCGGTGATTGATGCCGCCGCCCAGGCCACCATCCGCGATTATATCGAGGCGGCGCGGGCGGAAGGCCGGGTTTTGAAAGAAGGCCGCACGGCGCAAGGCGGCACATTCATCGCGCCGACCGTCATTCAGGTGCGCGGCATTGCCGATATGCCGCGCGAAATCTTTGGCCCCGTGTTGCATGTGGCCCCCTGGAAATCGGGCGGGCTGAACACCGTGGTGGATGAGGTCAACGCGATGGGCTACGGCCTTACCTTTGGCCTTCACAGCCGGATTGATGACCGGGTGGAGCGTGTCGTGGCCCGGATCCATGTTGGCAACACCTATGTGAACCGCAACCAGGTCGGTGCGGTGGTGGGCAGCCAACCCTTTGGGGGCGAAGGGCTTTCAGGCACCGGGCCAAAGGCGGGCGGCCCCGATTACATGGCGCGCTTTACCCATCTGGCGGCCCCGGAGGGCGAAGGCGTACCCGCAACGACAAGTCTGAAGGCGAGCGTTGCGGATGTTGAACGTGCGCTGGCCACCCATGTGCCCGCACTGGACGCGCTGCATGTCACCGACATGCCGGGACCGACGGGCGAATCCAACCGGCTTTCGGCCTATGCGCGCTGGCCGCTTTTGTGCCTTGGTCCGACCGCGCCGCAGGTTTTAGCACAGGCAGAGGCCGTGCGCGCGCTTGGCGGCATTGCCATTGAGGCGGGCAATATTGACCCGTCCGCGCTGACCACACTGTCCAGGTTTTCCGCTGCATTATGGTGGGGAGAGACCGAGCAGGGCCGCGCCTATGCGCAGGCTTTGGCGGCGCGCCCCGGCGCGATTACGCCTTTGATTGGGGGCATGCCGGACCCCGCCCATGTGCAACTGGAACGGCATGTGTGCATTGATACCACCGCATCGGGCGGCAATGCGCAGCTGCTCGCGGAAATGGGGGCTGCCTGATCGGGACTTGACGACTGATGCCGGATCACGACATTTGGCAGCATGTTTCCAATCCGCGATCATAACCCCTCGGGGCGGGTGCCGTATGTCACCTATGCGCTTATCCTTCTGAATGCTGGGATATTTTTCAGCTATTGGCTGACCATCCCCAGCGAGCCGCAGCTGAGTGTGTTTTTTGTGGAATGGGGCCTTGTGCCGCGCCGGGTGATGGGGGGGGCGGACCTGCACGGGCTGTTCACTTCCATGTTCTTGCATGGCGGCTTTATGCATCTGGCAGGCAACATGCTGTTTTTGTACATTTTTGGCGACAATCTGGAAGATATCCTTGGCCATTTGAAATATCTTGGTTTTTATCTTTTGTCCGGGCTTGCGGCGGCTGCGGCCCAAATCGGTGCAGACCCGTCATCATTCGTGCCGATGATCGGCGCATCGGGGGCGGTTGCAGGCGTGATGGGGGGCTATTTGCTGCTGTTTCCCCGCGCCAAGGTGGATATCTTGATCATTTTCGTAGTTTTCTTCCGCATTTTCCCGATTCCAGCGTGGATCATGCTGGGGCTTTGGTTTGCGATGCAGTTGTTTTCCGGCTTTTCCATCCCGGGCGATGGCGGCGGTGTCGCCTATTGGGCGCATGCGGGCGGGTTTATCGCGGGGGCTGTTCTGCTTTTGCCGGCTTGGCTTGGCCTTGGCGGGCTGGCGTTCTGGAACCGCACCCATGGCCAACCTGCGCATCCACAAGCCACCTATCCCAGCGTTCGCTCCAGCATTCCGCGCATAGGACGGCGCAGGTAAAAGCGGCGGCGCACATAAAAAAAGGGGCGGTTTGCACCGCCCCAAGGGGTTCAGGGTAAACTGTAAAAATCAGGCCACGTTCTGCAAGGCCACCTGCGGGGTAACGCCCAGCGCATGGCACACATCGCGGGTCAGATGCGGCTTGTTGAGGGTGTAGAAATGCAAATCATTCACCCCCTCGGACATCAATGTGTCGCAAAGTTCGGTGCAAAGCGCCGTCGCCAGCAACGCCTCGCGCCCGTCGCGCTTGGCAGCGATGAAAGCATCATCCAGCCATACGGGCACCTGTGTGCCGCAGCGCGCCGCGAATTTCTTGGTGCCCTCCCAGGATTGGATCGGCAAAATGCCGGGGATGATGGGGGCGGTGATGCCTTCGCGCACACAAGCATCGCGAAACCGCAGGAAGGTTTCAGCCTGAAAGAAAAACTGCGTCATGGCGCTGGTCGCCCCCGCATCAATCTTGCGCTTGAGGAAGCGGACATCGGCCAGTGTATCCGCCGCATCAGGATGCGGCTCGGGATAAGCGCCGACGCGAATGGTGAATTTGCCGGTTGCAGCCAATGCCTCCACCAATTCAACCGAAGAGGCGAAACCATCGGGATGGGCGGTAAAACGGTCCGCACCTTTCGGGGCATCGCCGCGCAGCGCCACAATCTCGCGCACGCCCGCATCGGCGTAAGCCTGCGCAATCTCCATGGTTTCCGCGCGAGTCGCGTCAACGCAGGTCAGATGTGCGGCCACGTTCAGGCCGTAATTGTTGCCGATAGCGCCCACCGCCTCATGCGTCAGCTTGCGGGTGGTGCCGCCTGCACCGTAAGTCACGGACACGAAATTCGGGTTCAGGGGTGCAAGGGTCTGCACGGTTTCCCACAGCCGGAAAGAAGCATCCAGCGTTTGCGGGGGGAAAAATTCAAACGAAATATTCGGTGTCTTGGACATTTTACAAGCTCCTGCTTTGTCCCCTTGTCGCTGATTTCGCGATGTGAGACAATTTCATAATTCTAATCATGTTTATGAGGATGACCACATAATGCATATTGAGTTCCGGCATCTGCGCACCATCCGCGCGATCCATCAGGCAGGTGGCCTTGCCCGCGCCGCCGATATGCTGAACATGACACAATCGGCATTGTCTCATCAGGTCAAGGGGTTGGAAGATCAGGCCGGGGTGGAATTGTTCGTACGCCGCTCCAAACCCCTCAAGCTTTCGGCGGCGGGAATACGGATGCTGCGGCTGGCTGATCGCATTTTGCCCGAAATGGACGCGCTGGAGGAGGAGTTTCGCGGGCTGCGGTCCGGCAAATCGGGGCGGCTGCACATTGCCATTGAATGCCACGCCTGTTTTGAATGGCTGTTTCCGGTGCTGGAACTGTTCCGCCGCGCCTGGCCAGAGGTGGATGTGGACATCCGCGCGGGGCTGGCGTTCGAGGCGCTGCCCGCCTTGCAACGCGAGGAGGTGGATCTTGTCATCTCCAGTGACCCGGCCCCTTTGGCCAACGTCATCTTCAACCCGCTGTTTGATTATCACCCCATGTTTGTGGCCGCCGCAACCAACCCCCTTGCGCAAAAAACCATGATCGAGGCCGAGGATTTCCGCGACCAGATGCTGATCACCTATCCCGTGACCCGCGACAAGCTGGATGTGTTCACCGAACTTCTTACCCCGGCCAAGGTGGAACCGCGCGGCACCCGGGCGGTGGAACTTACCGCCGTGATCTTGATGCTTGTCGCCTCCAACCGGGGGGTGTCGGTGCTGCCAGATTGGGTGCTGCGCGATCTGCGGTCAAACGCCGATTACATCACCCGGCCTTTGGGCCCCCAGACTATCACCAAACGCCTTTATGCCGCCACCCGGGAGGAGGATGCAACCAAACCCTTCATGGCGCATTTCCTGAAGCTGGGGCGCAACGAGCCGGTCAAGATGCAGCGCGGTTGAGGGGGTTTGCGCAAGCGTTTGCCGAGCCCGCAAAAAACCCTTGCCCCATGGCCAAACCGGGGTATCATCCTCGTATCTGCACCGTTTGGCAGTCAATTTAAGCATGTTTTTTTTCAGGGTGAAGACATCCAAAATGCGCCAAGCAGCCCAACAAGAGGCCAGCGGCGAGAACCGGCCCCGATCTTTCGTCAATTTCCGGCGCGAAACGGGCTGATATTTACAGACAAGGCTTTGACATGGGACATTCCAAGGACACCAACCTCACCAACACTTTAAGCGAATTGCATGCAGCCCTACCCTTGATCGCCAATCAATCAACGCGCCCCGAGGCGGCCCGCAGCTTTACCACCGCCTTTTACAGCCTGTATTCCACCCTGCGCGCCGGTTTGGGCGAGGCGCAAAAGCAAGAGGCAGACCGCTTCCTGACAGGCTCTGCCCATTTGATCGAACCGGCCCTGCCATTTCTGGATTACAACCTTTCAGACCGGATTGACGCCCGCCTGACCGCCGGTGCGCAGAACGAGGATTGGCCCATCATCTGTCAATTGCGCAGCGCGCTGGAGGCCTTCAAGGAGCTGTACGAGGCGCATCTGCCGATGTCGGACCTTATCCCCGATGACCCCGATCTGGATCAGGCGCTGAAGGATCACGCCAAGGACCGGGCAGGCGGCGCTGCACCCAAAGGCTTTCCCAAAGACCATTGGTGGTGGAATTACGCCTGAGGCGGGGTATCGGATGGTGGCCGCTGTGGGAATCGAACCCACACGCTCGTTTCCAAGCAACGGATTTTAAGTATTTCAGTCTGAGCTTTCCCGGGTCTTCGCTTGCCTGTTTCATGGTCCCAAGTCATTGTTTTCAGGCCTATAATCCCTTCCATAGCCTTCCGGTGTATTCGTCACCGTCGGGTCTGTCAGATGGTCCAAACCTGGGCCCGAATATGGAGGATGCAATGACCACCAGCCTAACTCAAGCCATCGTGGGGAAGCTCCATGAAGATCATCCACAGGGCGCAATCCTGTATGATGCAACCGTCCCCGGCCTCCGTGTCGTCGTGGGTAAGAAGGCGTCGTCGTTCAAACTGATGGGAAAGATCAACAACCCCGGAGGTTGCTATGTGACCGTGACGCTCGGGCGAACCGATCAGGTGTCGCTAAAGACAGCACGCGCCGAAGCGCAGGAAATACGGCTGAAACTGAGCCGGGGTGAAGACCCGCGCCGGGTGAAAACAGAAGTGCCGACTTTAGTGCAAGCGTTGGATAGGTATCTCGACAGTCGCCCCGACCTTTCGCCTCGAACAAAGCACTGGTATCGGGAAAAGGTGGAGGGGTCGCTCAAGAAGCTAAAAAACACCCGCATGGATGCAATCGACCGAGAGACCGCCCGTGCCCTGCATGAACGGATCACGCGGACCAGTGGGGCATATGGGGCGAACGGAGCCATGCGGGTGCTCAAGCTGTTGCTGAACGACACAGCCCGCACCTTCGATCTGCCCCCGAATGTCGTCACTCGCGCCGTCAAGCTGAACAAGGAAACGCCCCGAAATTGGGCCGTGTCACCGAACGAAATGCCGACGCTATGGCGGGCGCTTGATGGCATGGAGGATCGAGTTCGGCGGTGTTGCTGGATTGTGATGTTGCTTTGTGGGCTTCGGTCTGGTGACGCGAGGTCGATGAAGTGGGAGCATATTGATGCCGATGGCGTCTTGTCCGTGCCGTCACCCAAGGGAGGCGAGGCCAAGGCGTTCAAGCTGCCCCTGCCCCGGTTTGTGCTGCAAGAGTTGGAAGAAATTCGGGAACTGACTCGTCCGCTCTGTTCGCCTTTTATCTTTGCCTCGCCCACCTCGAAATCGGGCCACATCGAGCAGATGTGTCGGACTTTCACCTTCAACTATGCACCCCACGGTATGCGGCACACGTTCCGCACCTTCGCGATGGAGGCTGGCGTCGATATAGGCATGACCATGATCCTGATGAACCATCGGCCTGCCGGTGTGACGTGGAATTATGTGACAAGGGCCAACTTGCTGGGACCGATGCATGACGCGATCGAGACTATTGCAAGCAAGATCGTCACCTATCGTGGCGCATAGTTGCTTCAACTGATGGTTTGCTGATCGTCTCCTGTCTTCCATAATAAACTCAAGTTACTGACAAGGCTTGATATTATGGAAGACATTCGCAATACTCTCGCCCGCATCGAAGCACAGCTTGCCCGTCAGCAAGTTATGCCGGAATACCTCGACACGGCCGGGGCATCGGTGCTGACAGGCATTCCGGTGCAAGGGCTGGAAATCATGCGCACCCGTCGCCAAGGCCCCGTTTACTGCAAGGTCGGGCGCAGCGTTCGCTATGCTGTCAGGGACCTACGGGCGTTCATGGAGCGGGAGCGGCACGAGCCACTTGCCTGACAACGATCAGCCAGGCCAGGCCAACGACAAGCGATCATATTATATAGTTTTTATATAAAATCTATTGCGTTTCGCAGCTTAATCGCATACTTATGGCTCATCAGTTTATATGGAGCTATCGAATGTCTACAGTTCTTCTTATCCTCACAAGCAAGCAGCGTGACGACATCATCGAACTTGGCGGCACCGGTTGGTGGAAGGTTGATCCCGTCAAGGCACGGAAAGCGACCCACGTCGTTCTGGTTCACAACGCACACGACCGGCATAGATCGGGCGATCCAGACCGCCACGGGAAGTCCTTCATGATCGCCACCATCCGGGACGTTACCCAGGATGAAGATGGACGCTGGCTTATCCAATTCGATGAGTTCGCCGACACCGACGCAGGCGTCGAGTGGCCGGGTTATCGGAACCCGGTGACATATGGTGACAGTGATGAATTACTCGGCCTACTGAACATCGGCGAATGGGAGAAGATGGCCCCGGTCGATGTTCGGGTCGCAAAAGCAGCCCGCCGACGCGACGACGCCTCTATGTCCCGGATGGAAGATCGTGCGGTGGCTATCGCCAGTGAAAAGCCGCAAGTGAGAACGATGACATTTGGGCAGATAATCGACCACCATAAGACACTATTGGCCCGAGATTTGGGGATTGATGCCAGTGCCGTTCGCATCTCAATCGAAGCTAACTGAAGACGAACGGCACGAGCCTTGCGCTTGGCAGCGACCAGTCAAGCCAAGCCAAAACTGACAACGCCCGCCTGATGAAAGCCAGACGGGCGTTTTGCGTTTACGATCCTCTGGTGCCAATCCGCTCAGCTAGCCAGAGACTTCGGCACACTTCGACAGCTTGCCATATGGTCGATGCCCACCGAACCATCGTTGCACCGGGCAAAGCTGCAAGGGGGTGTGTTCGCTGGCATTATCGCCGGCATGACGCGCGTTAAGATGCAAGCACGGCCACCGGGATTGCAGTCCCGATGGCCGAAAGAGAACTGATCTGATGAGTAGGTCAGTCGCAACAACACAAGGCCATAGGAGGGCCTGCATATGGAACAAGATACCATCAAGCCAAAACGGCGGAAACCTTTGTTTCTTTTGGTCCATGAAGCCAAGCACGCTCTCGGCTGGTCTGATGAGCAAATGCGGACCATCAGACCACTGGGAGGATTTACGTCAAAAGCCCATGAAAAGCGTTGGAATGCAGGCATTATGCGGACCTATTTAATTTTCCTGGACATTCTTGAGCACAACATCAAGCTGCATAGCCCACACCGTCAGCCATTTTTGGATGAAGCCATTGCGATGGCCCAGGAGCGCCTTGCCTTGATCGAAGAGGCCAGATCGGCTAAGACTTAGCCGTCGAATGTGACAGAGGATCGGCTTGTTGGTGTCCAGCACCATGCCGTCAGTGTTACACTCGACAAATGATTATGGGCGAGAGAACCCACACGTTCCCTCGCCCTTACCAGACAGTGCAAAATCCACCCTTCAGGAGATCGCTCATATGGGCGATGATAGCATTGTCATGGAACAAACTACGCCATCGTTTCTCGGCCTCACAAATGAAGACGTCGCCAAGATTACCGGAATTTCCCCCAGATCACTGAACACCTACCGCACCCGCGGAGTTGGCATTCCGTTCTACAAGGTTCGGCAGAAGTCCCGCAGCTACAACGGCAAGAAGGTCATGGTGACAAAAACTGTCCACCGTGTGGAAGACCTGCGGTTGTGGCTGATCGAAACCGAACGGGAATACCTGCTGCCCGAACTTGACGCTTGGCTTGCTGCCCGCGCCTCTGGCGTCGAGGTGTAAAATGTCAAAAATCGATGTTGCGGTATTTTGCCGTGTGGCCGATGCGGGCCTGACGCTCATTCCTTTGGACGGCAAGGCCCCAACCCTTAAGGGATGGACCACCCGCACCTTTGTCAACGACGACACCATCGACCAGGCACGGCGCGGTGGCTGGAACCTCGGGGTGCGCCTCACGGGCGAACACCTCGTCCTTGATGTTGACCCACGCAACGGCGGGACGGAAAGCCTCGCCCGACTGTCCCAGGCCCTTGGCGTTGATCTTTCATCCTGGACACCTGCGACCCGCACAGGATCGGGTGGCCTCCATTTGTGGATGCGCAAGCCCTCCGATATGAAGGTGGCCGGAAAGATTGATGGCTTCCCAGGCATCGACATCAAGAGCCTGGGCGGACAGGTCGTTGCCCCCGGCAGCGTCCACCCCGATACGGGCTTGCTGAATCGCCCCGGGTTTACTGGAGGGTAAAACTCTCAAAGGATGAGCCCCATGGAACAGAAAAAATCTCCCCCGAAGTACACGGCTGAATTTCGCGAACGCGGCGTTCGGCTTT
>Ga0209702_10005935_pt1 | contig 16143 bp, 16 predicted proteins | sample FRY01_FD_187210 | JGI IMG/M metagenome (GOLD analysis project Ga0209702, IMG submission 187210) | Freshwater microbial communities from Lake Fryxell liftoff mats and glacier meltwater in Antarctica - FRY-01 (SPAdes) (version 2) | ecosystem: Environmental > Aquatic > Freshwater > Ice > Glacier... | reverse complement strand
GCTCTTGAAAGTGATCTTGAACATGGTTAAACTAGTACAATAATATGAGAATTACATCAGGAACTAAACCACCAACAATCAAAGTAATGGGCATTGGAGGGTTTGGAACACGGATAATCCATTAAACGTAAAGATAAATATAAATATGAATATGAATATGGAAAACAATGATACTGTTGATAAAGTCGTAAATATAGTTTTATCATCAACCAGAGCAATGCCAGCCATCTATACGTCAAATGGAAATAAAAATCAGTCTTTCTGTGTAGATTTTGAGATTGATAATAAAGAAGAGTGTATTTTGGCGTCATTTGTTTGGGAATATGGAGGAGAAGCATATATGAACTCTAGAAACGAATTATGGGCAGCTGGTTTGGAATTACGTTCAATAATGAAAGTAGGAGAAGATATTTTGATTGGTGCATACATTTTAGAGAAACTTGGAGACTCGGTTAATATAGAAGAATTAGTTAAAAAACTCATTAAATCAAATATTACGTCTGGAATATTTAGTGAAACAGCTTTAGCAAGTCAAACAATACAAAATTTCTTCCAAATTTGTCGTGATTTTGGTTTGAATAAAGCCAGAGGCAAAAATATGGCAAATATTAAATTTGCTAATCTCGGAAATTGCTTGGCGTTCACCGACAATCCAAATTTGAAATATGATAAGGCTATTTGCCCAGTCTGTACTAATATATATATGGTAACTGAAAAACAAGATGTTCGGTTTTGTCATTCCCACGAAAGTGGGAACCCATGTTAATTTTCTGGATCCCCGTTTTCACGGGGATGACATTTCGTTTTGCGGTTGCTATACAACAACGAAACAAGATGCTCGAAATATTCTTTTTAATATAACGGGAGGAACAGAGCTTACCATGCATGAAGTGGCAACAATTGCAGGTGCCATAACAAAGACCATAGACTCAAGAGCAAAAATCAAGTTTGGAGTCACCATTGATGAAAATATAGGAGATTCAGTAAAAGTCACCGTTATCGCAACAGATATGAATAAGATACGCTTTCAGCCTCTTGATAAACCTCATAGCTACAGCTGAAGTCACTTGTATACTGTAATTTACTTATGCCAAAGATTATTCTTGAAGCGGGCGACATATCAAAATTTGAAGGAGATGCTATCGTTTGTTACAGCGACACAGACATTTCATACAAAAAGAGCAATGTCATCTTGCAATCTCTCAAGTATCCAAGCCAAAGGGGATATAGAAGTATAGTAAAGTCAAGGTTATCTGGAGATGAAAAAGAGGGTAAAAATAAGCTACTTACAGAGCTTGCTGCTATCGGTTATGTTAATTTAGGCAACGCCGTCATAACAAAGGCATATGATTTCAAAGTCAAGTATTTTATATTCGTACCATATATAGACTTTGATGATGAAAGCAATCATATAGACTCGATTCTATTACATCAGGCATTGCGATCTGCTTTTACTCTTGCAACAATCTATGACATCAAAAGACTTGCTATTCCAATACTGCGAATAAAAATTCCCAAAAAAGAGTTTATAGACAGAATACTTTCAGGGATTATTGAATACAAGGCGGTCAAGACTTTGTCAGAATATGAAGTATTAAGTGTAACGGTAGCAATTGCAAAAGAATTTGCCAATCAGTCCCTACGAGAAGTTGTTATTTATAGATAGGGGAATAGAGTATATATTTTCAGGGCTTCTAGAACATCTAAAGATATAGTGAGTAGAGGTGTGGGGTGGGTTTATTCATTACCCCGCGGTTGTAAACCTGCTTGCTTTTTAGCTACATCTCTAGAGATTTGGTAGAATATAGACAAAATGAATACAGATTTTATACTTGATTTATTGGCGCAAAATGAAAATGTTATTGAAGTCTTTATAGCAGGTGCAACATTTTCTGGTACAGTACTTGCAATCTTCTTTACTCTTATAGCGCTACCAATAGAGAATATTTTAGGCAAATACTCTCAGGAGCTAATTAGAAGAGTTAGTTTAGATCGAGTGTATTGGGGATGTTTTGGTTTCCTTGGATTTGTTCTTTTGTATAATCTTTCACTTCTTACATTCGGCTCTATTCCAGCTTTGACCCTTTTTAGCTATGGCTTAACTATTTCTTCCGTATTGATTCTTGCACTGCTTGTCATCCATACATTTTATTTACTCGACCTTAGAAACCCATTAAAAGATATGTCCAGAGACATCTCTAAACAGGTTGGGAAAAATGTTCAAAGCTAGTGAGAAAAAGAAAGAAAAAGAATACGAGAAAATGAACTCAGAGCTAAAAGAGCCTTTCGATGAAGCACAGAAATCTAAGCTAGATATGAGACATATCTATGTTAAGTCTGAGGTAGATAAGTCTATCACCGATTGGTTAAAAGAAAAAACAGAGCCTATTTTTGATATTGCTCAGAACTCAATCAACGAAAATCGTTTTGAGATTGTTGATGATGCTTTGGATGAAGTAGTCAAAATCGCAAAAGAATATATATCTCACAGAACCGATTATTCTATAGAGCAAGATGCATTTCTTTTATTTCTTCATGAAAAACTCGTTGATCTTAAAAATAATATTCGACAAAGCTCACACCCAAGAATCATGTTGAGTGTAGCTAGGACAGCTAAAAATATTGCGATAGCTTCTCTAGATGTAAAGCCTGCCCGAGCAGGTCGGGGAGAAAACTTTATTCCACTTGGTAGTATCAATATACTAAATGATATTTGCTTGAGTCCCGAAATACTTAAGGAAACTTCCTTTGCACCAATGTCATCAATAGACTTTCTAGTAGATATTGCAATCGAAGCAATAAATAAGGATTTTCCTAGAACTGCAACTCTAGTCACAGATAAGCTTGGAAACATTGCAATCACAACAACTAAACTCCACCTGCTTTATACTGACAACGTTGCCCAGAAAGCAAACTGGGGACTTGCTAAAGTATTAGACCATTTTCTATCAAATCTAGATAAAACTAACTTCTATACGAGGATGGAGATTAAGTCTGTGCTTGGTCAGATTGATAAAAGCGTAAACACATTTATGGAAGACGACATCAAGCATCATTACACAATGAGAAACAATATAGAGCCGTTCTTTGGCACGATGTCCGGCCTAGCATGGATCTATATTAAGTCGCTACAAAAAGACTACGATGACAAACACTTTTCATCAGTAATCGAGAGCCTAGATGAGTTTTTAATGAACATAAATCAAAGCGTGATGAAAGGCATGAGAAACAGTAAATATCTCGATGTAAAGGACGTATTAGATCATATATACATGACAGGAATGACATTTGTATGGGCAACCAATAGAAAGAAATCTGATCCTAAGTTTCAAGTTGATATGACTGGTATCTTAAAAAATCGCTTCCTTTATCCATATATGAATGCAATCAGCATGTCTTTTAAGAATGATCCTAATAGGTACACGATTTTTGACGATGATTATATGATGGCTTTCTTCTCACTCATGGGAATACTTTTTTATGAAAATAAAGGCATCATTTTTCAGGAAGTTTTGGAAACATGGGTAACGAAAGTGCTAGAGATTGTCCAAAAGTATAAAACTATGACCACTGTAGAACACAAAGGACATACATTTGAAAAACATGAGATTACTAATCTTCTTGGCGATATGTATCAATATCTTAGATTGACTGGTGTTTGGTTGAATAAGTACTTTCCAAAGAGCGAACTACTTCCTACAGTTATTTCGGAACTTAAGAGACAACCCGATATAACAAAAAAACCTTCCTCTTATGGTCAAGAAAATCTGTATCCTACTTATATGATGGAACGATGGATGGTTCAAAGACCATATACGGCATATAGACCAAAATACTTTAGTGAAGTCGATCAAGCTTTACTGGATAAAAAATCAATAGAATCTTTTGAAAAAATATTGTCTGGAAAGAAAGCAATAATAAAAAAAGAGACAAAGTCAAAGAAAACTAAGAAATCTACAAAGTAGCATAATAAATTCTCACGTTTTCTACCAAGCGGAGCAAACAATAGTGAACAGAGGTGTGGGGTAAATTTATGTGTTTAAATATTCTCTCAAATCAGGAACATAAATATACTCATTTTGTCCCTTCATCATAATTCTAACATCCTCTATAGGGCGGACGTTCTGCGTCGGGGAGTATGATTATCAGCTCAATAAACTCTCATACTTTTTCCTCTAACATTCCTTTATATCTTCGTTTCCGATAGTCTAAGTTAAGGCAAGTTCTACAGCCCATTTTATCAGTAATTGGATGTCTGTATAAAATTCCAACTCTCACTTCACACAAAGGACATTGAAACCAAAATCTTATGCCATTATAAGTAGTCTTGCTTGTTGTCAGATGTATTTTAATATCTAATAATTCAAGCTCAGAGTTAAAAATCAGCTCTTTCAATCTTAGCTTATATTGTTTTAAAAAATCGGAAACTTTAATTCGTTGGCAGTTTTCAACCAAGAAATTATTTCCGAAATCATTTGGGTTTAATGTTTTCATTTTTTACCAAAGCCTCCATTATTACCTACGTTAATTTGCTGATTTTGAGCGATAAAAGATGTTGGTGCTTTTATGTTTAGGCTAATAGAGGAGCATTTAATTTGTTTTAGAGTTGAGAGAGCTGAAAGGAATGTTCTTGTTGCGCGATCTAATTCTTTGCCAATAACAGACATAAAAGCAGTTGCTCCCGGAAGAAGAGATCCCGCTTCTATGCTTTCTTCCAGTCTTGTGGCGCACCGTAGTTGTCTTACGAAGGCACCAGCCATGATTTCAGCTAACGCCTTTTCACTTGGTGTTTGGCAATCGTATTCCTTAATAATCTGTTTGCAAAATTCCCCAATCAAAGATCTATATTGCGAGCTTGTTGTTTGCCAAAGTGCAAAGTGGGTATCAAATTCAAAAGCTACTAAAACTTCATTTAGTTTTTTCTTATACTCCTGAGTATAGATTGAAGATTTGGGAGTTTCAAAAAGCATTTGCAACAACACATCAGCAGAGTACATATTTTTGGTGTTATATAGCAACGAGTCTTTTTTTTCTTCAAACGTACGTTTAACCGTTATGGCTTTTGTTTCCGGTGTCTTTTTATTAGATAGCGATTTATTAGTTTGTTTCATATGTTTGTTCCATAATTTTACTAATTTTTATATTACAGCCTTATGTCATTAAAAAAAGCGACCTGCACAAGACATACTTGGACAAATCGCTCGGTTTTTCCGTGACGGATTTATGCAATAAGTATAACTCATGTTTCCTTGCAGAATCGATACTAATTTAGTATTCTATTGGTATCATTTGATATGTAAACTACATGGAAAAACTATATACTCTAAAAGAAACTGCTGAAATCCTCAAAGTACATGAAAATACTCTTAGATTATGGGATAAGAAAGGAATATTGCCCGCAATACGATTAGGTATAAAAAGGGTGAGGAGATACAAGAAGGAAGATATAGAAAAGTTTATCAACATTAAATCATAAAATTCTATGGCAAAAAATAACAACAAAGAATCATTCGAAAAAATATTATTCAAAGCTGCTGATAAGTTGCGAAAGAATATGGATGCAGCTGAGTATAAACACATCGTACTTGGTTTAATTTTTCTAAAATACATCTCCGATTCTTTTGAAGAACTTTACGCCAAGATTAAAGAAGGTAAGCGCGACTACGCTGAAGCAAACCCGGAAGATGTAGATGAATATCGAGCAGAAAATGTTTTCTTCGTCCCACAAACAGCCAGATGGGAATACCTACACTCTCGATCAAAACTTCCTTCAATTGGTAAAGATATTGATGACGCGATGGAAACAATAGAAAAAGAGAATACAACCCTAAAAGGGATACTGCCGAAAGTCTATGCCAGGCCAAATCTGGACAAAGCAGCTCTTGGAGGCTTGATTGATCTCATTGGCAACATTGCATTGGGTGATGCAGCCTCAAAGAGCAAAGACCTCTTAGGAAGAGTATATGAATATTTCTTGGGTGAGTTTGCCAACGCCGAAGGTAAAAAAGGTGGTCAATTCTACACTCCTAAATCAATCGTACGGCTCATGGTGGAGATGATCGAGCCATACAAGGGCAGAGTGTTTGATCCATGTTGTGGGTCTGGTGGAATGTTTATTATGAGTGAGAAGTTTATTCAGTCTCATCAGGGTAATCTCGATGATATTTCAATCTTCGGACAAGAAAGTAATCAAACAACTTATAAATTATGTCGTATGAACCTTGCTATTCGAGGTATTGATGGATCACAAGTGAAATGGAATACTGAAGGCTCGTTTCTTAATGATCTTCACAAAGACCTAAAATCAGACTTTGTTCTTGCCAATCCGCCGTTTAACGATAGCGACTGGTCCGGTCAACTTCTTCAAAAAGATTCCAGATGGAAGTATGGACTCCCACCAGCGTCTAACGCTAACTATGCTTGGTTGCAACACATGATTTACCATCTATCACCCAAAGGAGTAATGGCATGTGTACTGGCAAATGGCTCTCTCTCGTCTCAAACAAATAACGAGGGTGATATTAGAAAGTCACTTGTTGAAAACGATCTTGTAGATTGTATAGTTGCACTTCCTAAACAACTGTTCTATAACACAGGGATTCCTGCTTGTATCTGGTTTATATCTCGCAAACGCTCAGGCAATGGAGACCGTAAAAGAACTGGTGAGATGTTATTTATTGATGCCAGTGAGGTTGGTTTTATGGCAGATCGTACCCATCGTGAGTTTTCAGAGGAAGATATTTCGATGGTTGCTAATATCTATCACGAGTGGAGAAAGCCAGACAGTAAATACGAGGATCAAAAGGGTTTTTGTAAATCGGCCACAATTGAAGATATTACCAAAAATAACTTTGTGCTCACTCCTGGTCGTTATGTAGGTATAAAAGACGAGGAAGACGATGGAATACCTTTTGGAGAAAAAATTGCAGGGCTTACAAAGACTCTTAGCCAACAAATGGCAGAAGAGAAGAACCTGGATGAGGAAATAAAAAAACAACTCAAAAATGTTGGATTTAATTTGGAATAAGTATGAAAAAAAATAAACAAATTACCCCACAAAATACCTTTACTGAATTTCTTCTTTACACCACCCCTCACGGTAAGGTAAAAGTAGAAATATTTTTGCGTGGAGAGACGGTGTGGCTCACTCAGGAAAAAATAGCTCAATTATTTGGAGTGCAGAGGCCAGCCATCACCAAACATCTCAAAAATATTTTTGAAAGTGGAGAATTAGATGAATCTGTGGTTAGTTCTATTTTGGAACATACCACACAGCACGGTGCTATAGAGGGTAAAACCCAAACTCAATCAGTAAAATACTACAATCTCGACGCCGTTCTGTCGGTTGGTTATAGGGTAAACAGTACGCAGGCAACGCATTTTCGCATGTGGGCGACTGAAAGGCTTCGTGAGTATATTATAAAAGGATTTACCATGGATGATGAGCGGCTCAAAGATCCTAGCGGATTTTTTGGGCATGATTATTTTGAAGAACAGCTTGCCCGCATCAGAAATATCAGATCCAGTGAACGCAGAATGTATCAGAAAATCACGGATATTTATTCACAGTGCAGTGTTGATTATAACCCTGACGAAGAAATCACTAAACAATTTTTTGCCACTGTACAAAACAAACTGCATTTTGCAATAGCTGGGCAAACTGCAGCTGAGATTATTCATAGCAGGGTAAGTAATAAAAAACAACATATTGGGTTGATGACTTGGAAAAATGCCCCAAAGGGAATGATTAGAAAAACTGATATGGTTATTGCTAAGAATTATTTGGACGAAAAAGAGCTAGATGGATTAAACCGTATTGTTACTATGTATCTTGATTATGCAGAAACTCAGGCACAAAAAGGCATTGCAATGAAAATGATTGATTGGGTAAAAAAGCTTGATGCGTTTTTGAAATTTAACGAAAGAGAAATTTTGCAAGATAATGGAAAAATCAGTCACGAAGTGGCGGAGGCTTTGGCACTTGGGGAATACGAAAAATATAGAGTAGTACAGGATAAAAATTATATTTCTGATTTTGATCGTGAAGTAAAAAAACTTTTAGCGAAAAAGAAAAAATAATTATGACAAATCAATATTCAACAATTCCGAATGGATGGAGAGTAACAACGCTTGGACAACTAGCAAATAAAATTGTTGATAATAGAGGAAAAACCCCACTAATTACAGACCGAGGGTTTGAATTGCTAGAAGTAAATTCAATTTCAGAACAACAAAGACAACCTGATTATTCTAAGGTGTCAAAATTTGTAAATGAAGAAACATTTAATACATGGTTTCGAACAGGAAATATCAATGAAAATGATATTTTAATACCAACTGTGGGCACGATAGGTAATGTGTCCTTTTCGAAACTATCTCGTGGGGCAATAGCCCAAAACTTAATAGCATTTCGAACAAATAGAAGTATGGCAGAACCACTTTTATTATATTATCTTTTGAAATCACCGATATATAAAAATCAACTTCTCAAATTAGATATAGGTGGGGTCCAGCCTAGCATTAAAGTTCCTCATCTATTAGCCCTTGAAGTGTGTATTCCACTTCTTCCAGAACAACAAGCGATCACAGCCGTTCTTTCATCATTAGATGACAAGATAGAGCTTCTAAGAGAGCAAAATAAAACCCTCGAAGCAACTGCTCAAGCAATCTTCAAAGAATGGTTTGTTAATTTTAATTTTCCTGGTAACACTGGAAAAATGATTGATTCGGAACTTGGAGAGATTCCTGAGGGGTGGAGGGTGGGTAGTTTATCTGGAATAGCAACCTTTTTGAATGGATTAGCTCTTCAAAAATATCCACCTGAAAGCAACTTAGAGTATCTACCAGTAGTTAAAATTAAAGAGATGAGTTCGGGATTTACTGAAAAATCAGACAAAGCTAGTGCTAAATTGGATAAGAAGTATATTGTTAAAGATGGGGATGTACTCTTTTCTTGGTCTGGAACACTAATGGTGGATTTATGGAAATATGGGACAGGAGCATTAAATCAACACCTATTCAAAGTTACCTCAACACAATATTCCAAATGGTTTTATTACTATTGGACAAAGGAGCATCTTCAAAGTTTTCAACAAACAGCAAGTGCTAAAGCCGTTACAATGGGACACATCCAGAGACATCATCTTGATGATGCCCTTGTCGCTATACCAGATAAAGACTTTATGAGTTTAGCTAATCAATTATTGGATCCGCTAATTAATAAGTTCATAGGTAATAATACTCAAATGCAATCTCTCGAGAACATTAGAAATATTTTGCTACCAAAATTGATGAGGGGTGAGGTGAGGGTGAAGGGGTTTGATAATTAAAAATATGAATATATATTTCATCTTAGAAACTTTTCAAGAGATCAAATCAGCCGATTTGTTGACTTATTTTGCTTTAATACTTGCGTACATTGCCTATACATGGTCTGTTAATCGTGATTTAGAGTCCTGGAAATCTCTATTTATTTCATTCAAAAACGACTTGGATAGCCAAAAGTCATGGCTAGCAAGTGAGTATTTTGGAGAAACATACAAAGACAAAAATTCATATGATCCATATAAAATTATTTACCCATTATCTTTTGAGTCTTTGCCAGAAATCATTAAACGTGGAATAGCAGAATTTCCTTGGATACAAAAAAAATTTATAAATCAACTTTCGCTATTTAATGAAAGAGTGATTGCATTTAACGATTTATTAGATCATATCAAAAAGGCGGTTACTGCCGATTCTATAATTACAGAAAGGTTGAAGGACAAACTGAATCATTTGGGCTTAGATAAAGAAAGTGTTGAATTTAATGATTTTAAAATGAGAATATTTAAAGCAAAAAAAACTGATCAGGACTTTTATTTAGCGGATCAAATACGACGATTAAACAGAATTGTCCATGTTGATATGATTGGGAATAAAAACAAAGAAGATAAGTTGCATTATTTATATTGCGAGATAACAAGAGGGCTAGATATTGTTTTAGAAAATTTTGATACTATGAGACCATTTTTTATTAAACAGAAATGGGTGATTATTTTATTAACTTTACCCTTTTTTATGATTTTAGAACTATTATTAAAATAAATCTATGACCAAAATTTTTGAATCAACAATCGAAGAATTTGTAATAGAACTTCTGCAAAATAAGGGGTGGCAATATTTGTCGCCTGAAGATCAAGAGATGGAGAGACCAGACCTTTCTGAAGTGGTGTTAAAAGACCGTCTCAGAAAAGCAGTTGACACTCTTAATCCTTCGATCTCGGAAGAAGCTAAAACTCAAGCATTGAGAGAAGTACATAATCTTCCCAGTCAAAACCTCATGGATAACAACGAAGCGTTCCACCGAATGCTTACAGAAGGCATTGAAGTAGAAGTAATGGGTGAAGAAGGAATTAAAGGAGATAAAGTAAGGCTCATTGATTTTGATAATATTGAAAATAATGAATTTGTAGCTTGCAATCAATTTACGGTTATAGAAAATAATATCAACAAAAGACCAGATGTAGTCTTATTTATAAATGGGTTGCCTTTGGTTGTAATTGAATTAAAGAATCCAATTGATGAGAATGCCACAGTACAAAAAGCCTATACTCAGCTACAAAATTACAAGAACGCCATTCCCTCTCTTTTTTACTACAACGCTGCTCTGATTGCCTCTGATGGCTTAGATGCAAGAGCAGGAACCATATCTTCAGAGATTTCTCGCTTTATGGCTTGGAAATCAAGTGATGGATTCAAAGAAGATACCGTGACTACGCCTCAGATAGAGACCCTAATTAAGGGAATGCTAAATAAAGAAACCTTGCTTGATCTAATCTGGCATTTTGTGGTTTATGAGAAAAGCAAAAAGGAGGATACAGAAACTGGCCTATCTTCAGTTATTACGGTTAAAAAGATTGCCGCTTATCACCAATATTACGCAGTTAATAAAGCTGTAAAATCAACACTTCGTGCCACTTCAGATACTGAACTTATGATCAGAGAAAAACCAGAAGCGTATGGGCTACCTACTGTGAGCATGCAACCAAAAGGCGATCACAAGGCTGGTGTTGTGTGGCATACACAAGGAAGTGGGAAATCTTTATCGATGGTTTTTTATGCTGGAAAAGTCGTTTTAGAACTAGACAATCCTACAATAGTAGTACTTACCGATAGAAACGATCTTGATGAACAACTATTTGATACTTTTGCAAGCTGCAAGCAACTTTTGAGACAAGATCCAGTAAAAGCGGAAAATAGAGAGCATCTGAAAGAATTGTTGCGTGTTGCTGGTGGTGGTATAGTATTTACCACAATTCAAAAATTCTTTCCTGAAAATAGATCCTCAGAGTTTGATCAGTTATCGAATCGAAAGAATATTATCGTCATTGCCGATGAGGCACATCGGAGCCAGTACGGCTTTAGTGCAAAGACAGTGTATGAGAAGGATGGGTCGGGTGTCAGAACTATGTATGGCTTTGCCAAATACATGAGAGATGCTTTGCCCGATGCTTCATTTATTGGTTTTACCGGTACTCCGATTGAAAAAACAGATGCATCAACCCCCGCCGTTTTTGGAAACTATATTGATGTATATGATATTGCACAAGCTGTGGAGGACGGCTCTACGGTGCGCATTTACTACGAGTCAAGACTTGCTAAAGTTCATTTGAAACCAGATGAACAAGCTAAACTAGATGAAGAAGCAGAATCGGTATCAGAGGGTGAAGAAAGCACCGCAAAAGAAAAAGCAAAAGCCAAATGGGCACAGCTTGAGGCGATAGTCGGACATAAAAAACGATTGAAAGATGTTGCATCTGATATTGTCGATCATTTTAATAAAAGACAGGAAACATTTGAAGGAAAAGGAATGATCGTATGTATGAGCCGAAGAATAGCTGTTGAACTATTTGAACAGATAATCAAGATTCGCCCTGACTGGTACGACAAAGATTTGAAAAAAGGTGCAATTAAGGTGGTGATGACCTCTTCTTCATCTGATCCTGAAAATTGGCAGATTCATAGCACTACAAAACAAAATAGAAAGGCTATTGGCGATAGGTTCAAAGATGACAAAGATCCGCTAAAGCTAGTTATTGTTCGAGATATGTGGCTTACAGGCTTTGATGTCCCGTGTCTTCACACAATGTATGTTGATAAGCCAATGCGAGGACACAATCTCATGCAGGCTATTGCTCGTGTGAATAGAGTGTTCAAAGATAAGCCAGGTGGCTTGATTGTTGATTATATTGGTATTGCTTCAGATTTGAAGACCGCTCTTGCTACCTATACCGCCAGCGGTGGTAAAGGCGCTCCTACACTTGATCAAGAAGAAGCGGTGGCAACCATGCTTGAGAAATTTGAAATTGTAGAGCAGTTGTATGAAGGATACGACTACAAGAGATACTTTTCATCCGATACCAGACAAAAGTTAACTATAATTCTTGAGGCTCAAGAGCATATTCTGGGACATGAAGATGGTAAAAACAGATATATCAAGCAGGTGACACTTTTATCTAAGGCTTTTGCTCTCTCGGTGCCACATCTTAAAGCAATGGAGATTAAAGATGAAGTGGGGTTCTTCCAAGCTATTAAAGCTCGTTTAACAAAGTTTGAGCCCACTGGATCAGGTAAGTCTGATGCAGAGATAGAAACCGCAATTAGACAAATTGTAGATAAAGCAGTGGTATCAGAAGGCGTGGTAGACGTCTTTGATGCTGCTGGAATAAAGAAACCTGACATTTCAATCCTCTCTGATGAATTTTTGGCAGAAGTACAAAATATGGAGCGTAAAAATATCGCCTTAGAGTTGTTAAAGAAGCTACTGAATGATGAAGTGAGAACTCGCACACGAAAGAACTTTATTCAAAGTCGAAAATTATCTGAAATGCTTCAAAACGCTATACAAAAATATCAAAATAATCTTTTAACCTCTGCACAGGTTATTGAAGAGCTGATTCGTATTGCAAAGGATATAAGAGAATCTGATAAGCGTGGCGATGCATTAAAGTTAAGCGAAGATGAATTAGCCTTCTATGATGCACTGGCAAACAGTGAAAGCGCCAAAGAAGTGCTTGGAGATAAACAACTAGCAATTATTGCCATGGAGGTGCTCAAGAGCATTAGAGGTAATGCGACTATTGATTGGACATTAAAAGAACATGTGCGAGCAAGGCTCAGAAGAGATGTAAAGCGGATCCTAAATAGATACGGTTATCCTCCAGATCAACAGCTAATAGCTACAGAGAACGTCTTGAAGCAGGCAGAGATGATGGCGGATGAGCTTAATGGAGAAGCTTAGTTTAATATTGTAATGACAGATCAATTTAATTTAATAAAAAATAAAGAAAAAAAATACCTGTCAAGAAATGCTCAGTTGATTGAGATGATTCTTGAAGAATTTGGATTAATAACAAGAATCGTTGACATAAAAATTGAAAAGAAATACTACGAGTTTCAACTTGAAGTGACGGTTGGGACAGATCTTGAAAAGCTCGAAGCACATAGTCGTGATCTTGCGCTTGCCTTAGCATCTCCAACAGGAAAAGTCAAAATGGTTATTCCTATTCCTGGAAGATCTCTTGTCGGCATACAATTGCCTCGTCCATCACTAAAAGAAATAAAGGCAATAAACTTGATGAATTGGAGCCGACTATTGAAAAAAAGGAGAGCTGGAAAGATATGGTAGCAATTCCATTCTATCTCGGAGCGTATGTATTTGGAAAGATTGGGAATATAATTTCAGAACTTGGGAATGAAAGAAAAGATAATAAAATTTGATAAACAAGACATCAAAAAACTAGCAAATTTTTTTGAAGTACTCATCGAAATCGATCAAAGAAACAGAAGAAGAAGGCGAGCGAAGTAAATCGCCCGCCAAATCTTTATAACTTGCCTCCTCTATAAGACCGAACAATTCCTACAACATCCAAGATTCGTTTGCATCCTGGACAATATTCAATGGGTTTATTTGCTTGAACGATTCGTGTTTGAATCTTTTTTTTGCAGCACCATGAGGGTACGTCATTAATTTTCATAATAAACACCCCCTTTGTTAATAATTTTGGTCACATCTTATTTTATTGAAGAAAGTCAAGGATTATAACCTGGGATTAATGAAAGTACGTAAAGTTTCTAATTTCTTCCAACTCTCGCAGCAATAGAGTATCAAAATTGTTACCTAGGGGTTAAAATAAAATTAGAAATAATTTTCCAAACCAGAAAAGATGATATACACAAAACAAATTCATACAGCAATCCAATTTGCTATCAAGGTACATGAAATAGATACAAAGAAAAAGCGCAAAGGGAAAGATGTACCATATGTCACTCATCCACTTACTGTGGGGTTGATACTAGCACGAGTCACAGAGGATAAAAATACGTTTAAATGTCTAAATGGAGGGCAAATACCTGAGAGAGCTGAAGAATGTGATTATTGTAGGTATGTCGAGGCGGTAAAGAAAAATATCAATATGTTGCCTAAACTGTGAAATATTCTCAGGAGAAACTGTTCAAAGAACTAAGTTTGGATAATGATAAAGAGTATGCGCTTAGAAAATGGACAAAACTAATAAAAGAACGTGATATGAATAGTTGTCAGTTTGCGCTGCCAAACGATGATAGAGTCCACGATGGAGTAACTGAAGCACATCATAAGTTCCCAAAAAAGTATGGAGGAAGAAATATTCTTAGGAATGGAATTTCTCTTTGCAAAAAATGTCATGCTCAGTTTCTTATAGAAGCCGAGCAGAGATATTATTTTGGAGTATTAAATGAATATAGAATTACACTACTAGATTTAATAAGGAAAATTTCTGGACATTCCCCCTTATTACAGTACTACAAGATTCTCTACTACCTTACCGGAAGTAAAGAATTTAGAGGTATTCAGCTTGACGCTATTCGAAAGGTAATTGAAGGAAAGAAAAACATTATCGTTGTATCTCCTACAGGATCGGGGAAATCCCTGATTTACTATATGAGTGGAATTCTTTTTCAGGGACAATCCCTTGTCATATCGCCACTTATCGCTCTTCAAAAGGAGCAGGTTCAAAAGCTTTGGAGTAAATGGATCCCTGCAACATATATCAATAGTGAATTAGATCAACTTGAAAAGGGTAAAAGAATATCAAACGCTTTGCGAGGAAAATATTCATTTATTTTTATCCATCCAAAGCAGTTACTGCGAAAGAATAAGAATACAAATGAAGTTGAACTTAGGATTAATAATCCGTTACTAGAAGCACCAATAAAAATGCTTTGTGTGGATGAAGCGCATGTTGTGGAAAAATATGGAGTAAATTTTATTGAAGAATATGATTATTTGGGAAAAATTCGAAATCAATTCAATAGCCCGCCAACAATTTTATTATCTGCATCATTAACTAAAAAAATGCAAGAAAATCTTAAAAGAGATTTGTTTGCATCTGGTGAAGAAACTGAAGTCATTGTGACAGGATACTATCGTCCTGAAATAGAATTAGAAGTAGTGAAATTTCCATTAGAGGTCTCTGGTAAAAAATTAACGAAATTAGAATATATAAGAACCTTAATAGATTCAACAGATGAAAAAATTATTATTTTTGCTACTACGACAAAAGAAGTGGATGACACTTCAGAATATCTTAAAGACTGTGGGTATAATGCTGAAGGATTTCATTCAAAGAAATCTGAATATGATAAACAATTCATACAAAAGGTATTTAGCGGTGATACTGGTCCCGATAAAGAAATACAAATACTGGTGTGCACTTCAGCATTTGGAATGGGAATAGATATCAAGGGAATACATCTTGCAATTCATTACTCGTTACCGTTTAGTCTAAATGATTATTATCAACAAATCGGAAGAATTGGACGTGACGGGAGACAATCAAAAGCATATTTATTAGTAGATACGATGAATCCCACAGCGGTTATTGACTTTATTCAGGAAAAAGAATTGGATGCGGTAGATGATGAAAAAAAGCGAGAGTTTCTTGTTAATTATTACGAACAAGAAAAGAAAGACCTAATGGGTTATATTGAGGCAGAAGAAAAATGGCAGCACATTCTAGACTATTTTGGCGAAGTACACCAGAAAAAGAGATATGATTCAGTTATTATTTTTCTTGTCATAGCACTAATCGTCTACATTTATTTTTTATTGATAAAATAGCC
>Ga0209702_10005932_pt1 | contig 16148 bp, 13 predicted proteins | sample FRY01_FD_187210 | JGI IMG/M metagenome (GOLD analysis project Ga0209702, IMG submission 187210) | Freshwater microbial communities from Lake Fryxell liftoff mats and glacier meltwater in Antarctica - FRY-01 (SPAdes) (version 2) | ecosystem: Environmental > Aquatic > Freshwater > Ice > Glacier... | reverse complement strand
TTCCGCACGCCCTTCACCCCACCCCCGTCATCGATGCCAAAGCCCTGCAAACCAACGAAACATCAGGTTATCCTGCATCTGTTCCATCAGTTGCCGTGTCGTGCCGAAGGCACGCCGCCGGCGTGATCGCCCCGAAAACAGGATATGGATCAGGCTGGCGCGCAGCCGCCGCTCGGGCTCAGGCTCAGGCTCAGGCTCAGGCTCAGGCGCGGGCTCGGGCGCGATCGACGGACGACCCTCAGTCGAATAAGGCACGTCAAAGTCGCCATCGAGGCTGGCAAGCGCCTCGTTGACAATCTGCAGGATCTTGCGCAGCGGATGCCGGACAGGAATGCGCGCCTCAAGATCAACGTAGCTGAACAGCGAACCGCTCGTCTCGTCCGTGCCCCGCGCCGTATTCCCCCGTCAAACCACTTGGAAAGCGAATCACGTTCTGGATCCGGCGTCCAGAGTTGGGTTTTTCAGCGGTCTGTTAGGCCTGAAGCAGACCCTGATGCGCTGTCGTTTGCCGTTTCTCTCGGACCGATGGCGTTCACGGCTCACTCTACACCCCGCAGTTGTCGCAATCAGCCTTGGGGAATCGAACGCCTATGAAGACAATGAAAGACTGGCACTTGCTTTTGCTTTGAGCGAGCTTGTGGCGGCTCTAAAAGAGCAGGAGCGAGATTCACTCGATCTGGTAGTGACGATGATCGAAGGCAAGCACTTGCGCGATATTGCTGATTTACAAGTCGATTTGGTTAGCTGAGCAAGCCACTCTCACCCCAAACCTTAGAAAAATCCTTAAATACACCGCCCCAACCCACTGATATAAAACAACAAAATAAAAGTTCCACGCGTGGGGCCCTAGCCGATGGCCCCCCGAACGCCTCCCGTTTGCCCCCGGTCCCGCAGCAGGTGGTCCAGCAAGACGCAGGCCATCATCGCCTCCCCCACCGGCACCGCACGGATGCCAACACAAGGGTCGTGCCGCCCCTTGGTAATCAAATCGATCTCCTCGCCGCCCTCATTCACCGTGGCCCGGGGCGTCAGAATCGAGGACGTCGGCTTGACCGCAAACCGGCACACCACCGGCTGCCCGGATGAAATCCCACCCAATATCCCCCCCGCACGGTTGGAAAGAAACTCCACCCCCCCAGCCCCCATCCGCATCTCATCCGCATTCTGGACCCCAGTCAGGCTGGCCGCCGCCATCCCGTCGCCAATCTCGACCCCCTTCACCGCGTTGATCGACATCATCGCAGCCGCCAGATCGCTATCCAACTTCCCATACAACGGCGCCCCCAACCCCGCAGGCACACCTTCCGCGACCACCTCGATCACCGCCCCCACCGAGTCGTGTGCCCGCCGCAACCCGTCCAGATACCCCTCCCACTCCAGCGCCGCGACCGGATCCGGGCACCAGAACGGGTTGCCATCGATCACCCCCGCATCGAACCGCCCCCGGTCAATCGCGTGCACCCCCATCTGCACCATATACCCCGTGATCCGCAGTCCCGGCACCAGCACCGCGAGCACCGCCCGCGCCACCCCCCCTGCCGCCACGCGCGAAGCCGTCTCGCGCGCCGAAGACCGCCCGCCGCCCCGATAATCCCGCAGCCCGTATTTCTGATGGTAGGTCACGTCCGCATGCCCCGGACGAAACGCCGTCGCGATGGCCCCGTAATCCTTCGACCGCTGATCGGTGTTCTGGATCTCCAGCGCAATCGGCGTCCCCGTCGTCACGCCCCCGAACACCCCCGACAGGATGCGCACCGCGTCGTCCTCCTGCCGCTGCGTGGTGAACTTGTTCTGCCCCGGTTTGCGCCGGTCGAGCCACGGCTGAATGTCCGCCTCGCTCAACGCCACCCCCGGAGGACAGCCATCCACCACCGCCCCGATCGCGGGACCATGGCTTTCCCCCCAGGTGATGACGCGAAACAGGTGACCGAAGGTGTTGAAACTCATGGCAGGCTCCTTTGCCGCCCACACATAATCCACCCCCCGCCCGCGATAAACCCCTTTCGCAAAAAGGTCACCGCGCGGCCGCTTCACATGTCCACTTGCCCTGAGCCACACCCCTATCTATGCTGCCAGACCTGTCTGGAGGCACAAAATGCTGAAAAATCGTCTGCCAGCATTCGTCTCGGACAGTTACGAATGCTACGAGTGGAAACACGCGAGTGCGATCCTTTCGCAGGACTTTCCTACCGAATGGACGGACCTGCTGGACGTTCTGACCGCCTTTCGGCTTCGAAAATCCTGGATCACGCAAGGTGGCGGCAACAAGTCACAACTCTCCACATTCATCGACGGATTCCTGACGCAACGGGGTTGGGTCGAAAAGCAGTTCCAGACTGCGATCGAAGTCGATGGCATCCGGCTGAACTCACCCACCCACAAGATCGACTGCTTTCGCAACGGCGTTGCGGTGGAAATCGAGTGGAACAACAAGGACCCGTTCTACGACCGCGACCTGAACAACTTTCGCCTTTTGTTCGACCTGCGCGCTGTCAGCGTAGGCGTGATCATTACCCGGGCTGACGAGCTGCAAGACATTTTCAACGGTCTTGGCAGAGGCTCGTCTTATGGTAATTCGACAACCCATATGTCGAAACTCTTGCCGAGGATTCAGGGCGGTGGCGGGGCCGGATGCCCGCTGCTGGTGTTCGGGATAACCAAAGCCTTGTATGTAGAGGATGTCGAATGATCAGTGCCTCCGATGACCTGCTGGCAAAAGCTGGCCAAACCAGATTTGGCACCGTGCTTGCCGATCCGCCCTGGCAGTTCCAGAACCGCACCGGCAAGATGGCGCCGGAGCACAAACGCCTTGCCCGCTACCCAACCATGACCCTGCAAGAAATTTGCGATCTTCCGTTAAGGTCGGTCATCGCCGATACGGCACATCTGTATCTTTGGGTGCCAAACGCGCTGCTACCCGAAGGCCTGAATGTCATGGCAAGCTGGGGCTTCAGCTATAAAAGCAACATCATCTGGTATAAAATCCGCAAAGATGGCGGCCCCGATCGTCGCGGGGTCGGCTTTTATTTCCGCAACGTGACGGAAGTCCTTCTGTTCGGTGTGCGCGGCAAGAACGCCCGGACGCTGCAACAGGGTCGAACCCAAGAAAACATCATGTCTACGCAAAAGCGTGAACACAGCCGCAAACCTGACGAACAATACGCCCTGATCGAAGGGTGCAGCAGTGGCCCCAGGCTGGAGATGTTCGCGCGTGGTCCGCGGGAAGGCTGGACTGTCTGGGGTAATCAGGCCGACGCTTACACTCCTACGTGGGACACCTATTCCAATCATTCACAATCTTCCGCCTTGCCCCTCCTTGCAAGTGCGAAGGTCGTTTGAAGGGTTGCCCCCGTACGTCGGGGCTTGCCCCCAACGCCGCCCCTCGCCACCCTCGCAACGGATGGTGAACGACACGTTACCGACGCCCCGGTCCCGTCGCAACCTGTCTGCCAGCCCCGGTTCGCAAAACATGGTTAATTGGGGCTTTGTCACTCCGGTATCTGCACGCCAGGCAGACAGGGGGTGTACAGAAGGTGCACAGCCCCAAACGCAACGGACCAACCCGTTAAGCCTACGTTCCCGACACCTTGGCCTGCGACAAACACCCCCCCTTGCGTCCGCCGCGCTACGCCGTATCTTGCTGCATACCTCGGGGTGCCACACTGGCTGAGATGCGAAAGCGGACCCGTTGAACCTGACCCGGATCATACCGGCGGAGGGAAGGTGCAGGGGTTCGCGTTTGAATTCTGTTGCCCGACCTGTCCCGTCGCAACAGGAGAATTACGATGAAACCTATCTTCCTTGCGGCTGGCCTTTCTTGCGCGGCCCTTACGGCAGCGGCGGAAACACCAGTGCTGACTGTCTACGCTGGCGATTATTTCACTTCGGAATGGGGCCCCGGCCCTGCGATCGAGACCGGTTTCGAGGCGTTTTGCGCCTGCGATCTGCAATTTTCGACCGGCAACCTGCTGCCGCGCCTGCTGCTGGAAGGCGGCAAGACCGAAGCCGATGTGATGATTGGCCTCACCACCGACGTTCTGGCACGGGCGCGTGAGACGGGGTATTTCGCCCCGCATGGCCTTGATCTTTCAGCATTAACGCTACCCGTCGCTTGGCCGGACGACACGTTCGTGCCGTTCAACTGGGGTCATACCGCGTTCATCTACGACACCACCCGGATGGCCACGCCGCCCGCCTCGCTGGAGGCGATGCGCAGTCTGCCGGAGGGCGTGACGGTGGTGATCCAGGACCCACGCACCTCGATTTCGGGGCTTGCGTTGGTGCTGTGGGTCAAGACGGTTTACGGCGCGCAGGCCGACGAATTCTGGGCTGACCTCGCCCCCCATATCTTGACCGTCACCAAGGATTGGTCCGAAAGTTACGGCCTGTTCACCAGCGGCGAGGCCGATATGGTGCTAAGCTATACCACCTCGCCCGCCTATCACATGTTCGCCGAAAACGACCTGACCAAGAAGGCCGCGATATTTCCGGAAGGGCATTATTTCATGGCTGAAACCGTGGGCAAGATTGCGGCGACGGACCAACCTGCGTTGGCGGATACGTTCATGGCATGGGTGCTGACGCCCGAATTTCAAAAGGTAATTCCTGCCGCAAACTGGTCGCTGCCGTCGGCCTTGCCACAGGCGGACTGGCCCGAAGGCTGGGCGGCCTTGCCGATGCCGGACCAGGTGCTGTTCCTGACCGAAGGAGAGGCTGAGGCGATCCGGGTGGAGGCTGTCGAGGAATGGCGCGCGGCGCTGTCGCAATAGGCGGTTTCACCGCTGCAAAGGGCGTCGCGGCTTTGGTCGCGGCGCTGATCTTGCTGCCTTTGGCCGCGGTATTCCTGCGTGCCGGGGGGTGGCCGTCGCTGGCGGCGGGCGATGGGCAGGCGGTGTGGTTCACCATTTGGCAGGCGGCGGCGTCTGCGGCGGTGTCCTGCGCACTGGCCGTTCCGGTGGCGCGGGCGCTCGCGCGGCGGCGCTTTGCCGGGCGCGGGGCGGTGATCGTGCTGATGGGAGCGCCGTTCCTGCTGCCGGTGATCGTCGCGGTCATGGGGTTGATCGCGGTGTTCGGGCGGTCGGGCGTGGTCAACCAGGGGTTAGCGCTGTTGGGGTTGGCACCTCTGTCGATCTACGGCGTGCAAGGCGTTTTGCTGGCGCATGTGTTCCTTAACCTGCCCTTGGTGGTGAGGATGTTGCTGGCTGGCTGGCAGGCGATCCCGGCCGAACGGTTTCGGCTGGCACAAAGTCTGGGGATGGGGCCGGGCGCGGTGGCGCGGCATCTTGAATGGCCGATGCTGCGCAGCGTTCTGCCGGGTGCGGCGCTGGTGGTCTTTGTGGTGTGCCTGTCGAGTTTTGCTGTCGCATTGACGCTGGGTGGCGGGCCGGCGGCAACGACTGTGGAACTGGCGATCTATCAGGCTGTGCTGTTCGATTTCGATCTGGGGCGTGCGGCGGCGCTGGCGACGGTGCAGGTCGCACTTTGCATCGGTGCGGTTACCCTTGCGGGACGGGTCAGCCTGCCTGCGGGGTTCGGGGCGGGGTTGGACCGGGTGGGCGTCGTGCCAGCGCTGCCCGGCTGGCGGCGAGGCGTGGACACGTTGTGGATCGCGCTTGCCGCCCTGTTCCTGCTGGTGCCGCTGGCGGCGGTGCTGACGCGAGGCTTGCCGGGGCTGGTCGATTTGCCAGGGTCGGTCTGGGCTGCGGCTGGGCGGTCTTTGGCCGTGGCGGGTGTGTCAGCCGCGCTGGCCGTCGCGGGGGGGCTGGTTTTGGCGCAGGCGCGGGCACACAGTCGGTTGCAGTGGATCGGGCTGACCGCGATGTTGCCGATGGCTGCGTCAGGGCTGGTGTTGGGAACCGGGATTTTTCTGTTGGTGCATCCGGTGATGCGGGTTCAGACGCTGGCGCTGCCGGTGACCGTTCTTGTCAATGCTGCCCTGTCGCTGCCGTTCGTCTATCGGTTGATCCTGCCCGAGATGCGCAGTTTGCAAGCCGACTATGGGCGGTTGCAGACGGCTTTGGGGATCAAGGGCTGGACCGCGTTTCGGCTGGTGACCCTGCCACGGCTGCGGCGGGCCTTGGGCTTTGCGGCGGGGGTGGCGGCGGCGTTGTCGATGGGCGATCTGGGGGTGAATGTGCTTTTTGCGGGGGAAAGTGGTGCGACGTTGCCAGTGGTGGTCAGCCGGTTGATGGGCAGCTATCGCACGGACCTCGCGGCAGGAGCGGCGCTGTTGCTGGTGGGGCTGAGCTTTGCGCTGTTTGCGGTGTGCGACAGGTGGGGGCGACATGCTGCGTCTTGACGGGGTCAAAGTGGGGCAGGGCGGCTTTGCCGTGACGGCCGACTGGGCGGTGCCTGCGGGTGCCAAGGTGGCACTGATCGGGCCGTCGGGGGCCGGGAAATCGACACTGCTGCTGGCGCTTGCGGGATTTTTGCCGTTGACGGCGGGGCGGGTTATCTGGGGTGGTCAGGATCTGGGGCCGCTGGCCCCGGCGGCACGGCCCGTCAGCATGTTATTTCAGGACCAGAACCTGTTTCCCCATCTGACGGTGGCGCAAAACCTTGGGCTGGCACTCTCGCCTGATCTGCGGCTGTCGGCAGCGCAGCACGCGCGGGTGGCCGAGGTATTGGATCGGTTGGGGCTGGCCGGAATGGCCGCGCGCAAGCCGGGTGCGCTGTCGGGTGGGCAGATGGGGCGCGCGGCGCTGGGGCGGGTGCTGTTGCAGGCGCGGCCCGTGCTGCTGCTGGACGAGCCGTTCGCCGCGCTGGGGCCGGGGCTGAAAGCCAATCTGCTGACGCTGGTGGCCGAAGTCGCGGTAGGGGCGACGGTGCTGATGGTGACGCATGACCCGGACGACGCGCGGCGGTTCGCCGATCTGTCGGTGTTAGTGGCGGATGGGGTGGCGGCGGCACCGGTTGCGACCGAGGCCCTGTTTGACGACCCTCCGGCGGCGCTGCGAGATTATCTGGGGTGAGTTCTGGTTAACGGACCGTTTACCGATATGTGGCAGGGTGGACGCATGAAACAGTCCGGTTTTCACGAACACCCGATGCTTTTCGCCCCTGATGGTGACGTAGACGAGGCTGTTACTCCGCCCGGCAAACAGCCATCCTACATCGCCGACCACCGCAAACGCCTGCGCGCGCGGTTCATGGACGGCGGGGCGGCGGCGATGCCGGATTATGAATTGCTCGAGCTGGTCCTGTTCCGCGCTATTCCAAGGCAGGATGTGAAACCGCTGGCACGGCTGTTGCTGGACACGTTCGGCGATTTCAACCGGGTGATCTCAGCCTCACCTTCGCGGCTGGTGGCGATCAAAGGTGTGGGCGACGCGGTGGTGCAGGAATTGAAGATCGTCGAGGCGGCGGCGCAGCGGCTGATGCGGGCGAAGGTGATGCACAAGCCCGTCCTGTCGTCGTGGGACGCGCTGCTGGATTACTGCCATACCGCGATGGCGCACCGTGAAACCGAACAATTCCGCATCCTGTATCTGGACCGCAAGAACGTGCTGATCGCGGATGAAGAACAGGCGCGCGGCACGGTGGATCATGTGCCGGTTTACCCGCGCGAGGTGGTCAAGCGCGCGCTGGAGTTGAACGCGAGCGCGCTTATTCTGGTTCACAATCACCCCTCGGGCGATCCAACGCCATCAGACAGTGACATTTCGATGACCGCACAGGTGCAGGATGCAGCGACGGTGCTGGGCATCACGCTGCATGACCATCTGATCATCGGCAAATCGCGCGAATTGTCGTTCAGGGCAAAGGGGTATCTGTAATTGCGCCGCTGCCTGTGTTGAACACCGGCTTCAGCCACAACTCGACCCGCCGGTTCAGGCGGCGACCGGGCGCGGTTGTATCGCAGGCCATCGGCAGCGCCTCGCCAAAAGCTTGAACCACCGGCAGTTGTGCGGGCGTCAGGCTGGGGGCTGCCGTCTGCAATTCCGCCAGAACCGCCTGCGCCCGGCTTTCCGACAGATCAAGGTTGGTTGCAGCCGCCCCGGACCCGTCGGAAAACCCGGCAAGGGTCAGAGCCTGATCCCGAAACAGCCCAGCCTCCATCATCCGCGCCAGATCGGTCAGGTTTTCGCGGCTGTGCGCGTCAAGCCGGCTCGATCCGTCTTCAAACCGGAAGGTCAGCGACAGCCGGTCGGCCCCGTCCATCACCCCGACCAGCCGTTGCAGATCGGCCAACGTGGTTTCGTCACCCGCACCCTTGATCGCGTTGATCAGGCGCAGCCCGTCAGCGGTCATCGGCTGACGCTCGGGGTTGCGGTCGATGTAGCCTGCCGCCGCCACCGCGACCCCGGCCTGCGGCGTGGCCAGAAATTCAAGAAACTCGCGCGCCACCAGCGGCAGGCGGCGGCGCGGGGTCAGAAGGTAGATCGGCAGGGCCAACGGGTAATCCTCGGCCTTCACGGCAAGCGAGGTCGGCAACAGCGGAAAGCCGCAACTGTCGGTCAACGGCAGCGCGCGGGCCCCCTTGGCGCTTGCCTGCCCGGTGACGGCCAGCGCAAACGGATCGCGCGCTACGGCGGCGGCCATCGTTGCAAGGTCGGGATGGGTGACCGCCGCCGCAATGTCACGCCCCAACCGCGCTGCCAGGGCCTGTTGCAGATCACTGTCCGCCGTCAGGGCATGCAGGACAAGCGGCATATCCGGCCCGCCGATCTGCGTCCAGTTGGTCACCTCACCCGACAACGCCCGTGCAAGATCTGTCGTGGAGATTTGTGGCAACGGGTTGTCGCGCGCCACGATCGGGACCAGCGCATCGAGAGCCAGCGCGCGCGTGCCGAAATCTGCTTCCGTCGCGGCGGCCACGATTAACTCTGCCCGGCCAGCCTTGGCTTCCAGGCGGGCGGCGTCAGGGCCCATTGCGGCAAAGCTGAACTCTGCCAAAACCTGCCTGGTCATGGGGTCGGCGATCAGCGCAGGTTGGCCCGGTGCATAGTCCAGCCCCCGCGCCTGCGCAAAGGCCGCGATCAGCGACGGCAACAGCGCGGCCCCGGCATCCGCCGCACCCACCAGACGGATCACCGCCTTTGGGGCTGTCAGATCGGGGCACGCCGGGCCGTCGCAGATCACGCCCTGACCATCTACCGTCAACGCGCCATAAGATGTCTCGATCCGGTAAAACTCGCCATCATACCCCTGCAAGACGCCCGACAATTGCAGCGACCCATCGCGTGACGTCAGCGTCACATCCTGCGCCAGCACAAAGCTGCCAAAGGCGGGGGTGGCAAGAACAAGCGCGGCGAAGATCGCCGCGCGCCCGTCTTTTCGCATCTGCCGTCCGCCCGCGCCCTAATTTGCAGCAGCGAGTGTCAGGTCCGACGCGAGATTATTCAACACCAGAAAGTCACCTACAGCGTCACATTCGGGCATCACCAGCGACAAATCTGTCACCGTCACCGAACCCGCAACCGAAACCAGCGTTTCGCCCAGAATTTCACGCCCGCAGGTTCCGGGTGTCACCGCAGCCTCGACCACCACTTCGGCACGGCTGGCGTCGGGGTAGGTGTAAATTTCGGCCAGCAACGGGGTCACGGCCGATGCATCCCCCAGCCGGGTCAAAAAGCCGCCCGACAAAGGCAGATCGACAACCGGCGCTACGCCGGGATTGGTCGCGGAGATGGTGTTTGCAGGCTCGATGCCGTAGACCTGAAACGCATCGTCGCCTTGCCACTGCACCCCAAACCGCCGCACGGTGGCAAGGTCGGAAACCGTCACCGTTCCGGACACGTCGGAACCGTCGGCAAACCGGACTTGAACGATAGCGTTTGTTTCCAACGCGGGCAAAGCCAAAAACACCAATCCTGTCGCCGTGGTCATCATCGTGACTGCAAGACCCGCATGGCGAACAACAACCCGTTCGCCGGGATGGCATGGGGCCAGCAGCATCATTCCGATCATCGCGCCGGGATCAGCCATCAGGTCCAGAGTGACCGGGCAAGGGTCGGCAACGACCGTCGGGGCCTTTGGGGTTGGCGATACTGCGACGGGAAAGGCCGGTGCGACGCTTAACGCGACCGGCAGGCTTGATGTTGCGGCATAAAGCGGGGTCTTCATTGCGGGCGGCAGGACCGCCGCATCGTTGGTCGCGGCAAGTTGCACGACAGCCTTGGGTTTGGCCACATCACCCGCCTGTGCGGTTTGTGGCGGCGGCTGCATCTTGCGGGCGGCCATGGTTTGCACCAAATGACCGGTGGCAAGCGCCACGGCGACCACTGCCAGCACGCGGGCCATCTTGCGTTTGTCCAGTCCGCCAAGGTTCAGGCGCATGTTCATCTCCACCACTTTGGGTCAGCAGAAACGCTAAGCGGCAATCCGGGCAAAAGGGTGGCGAAAGCAGGGAATGTTTCCAACGGCGGGGGCCAATCCGGGGCCAGACGGCCCCGGATGCCGAAGTCAGACCAACTTGCCGTGGCAGTGCTTGAACTTTCCGCCCGATCCGCAAGGGCAGGGATCGTTGCGGCCGGGATTGCCCCATGTCGTCGGATCCGCTTCGTCAAATCCGGCCCGCGCCGTCGGCGCGACAGAGGCGGGTGGTACAGCGGGCAAAGGTGATGCGACCGGGGTCGCAAGCGCCGCCGCAGCCGGAGCCGGTTGCTGTTCGGCCACCAGTTGCGCCATCATTGCCTTTTGTTCTTCAGCGGAAATCGGGCGGATCAGGGCCAGCTTTTGCGTCACGTCCTGCCGTAGCGAGTTCAGCATGTTTTCGAACAGTGTGAAGCTCTCGGTCTTGTATTCGTTCAGCGGGTCGCGTTGCGCATAGCCGCGAAAGCCAACGACCGACCGCAGATGTTCCAGCCGCAGCAAGTGTTCGCGCCATTTGCCGTCGATGGTTTGCAGCAGAACCTGCTTTTCGATGTTGCGCATCGTCTCGGGGCCGAACGTCGTCTGCTTTTCATCCATCAGCTTATCGGACGCCGCAACCAGCCGTTCAAGGATGACAGCCTGATCAACGCCTTCCTCTTTGGCCCAAGCCATCACCGGCACGTCCAGACCCAGCTTTTCGATTGCCCCCGCATAAAGCGCCTCGGCATTCCACTGGTCGGCATAGGATTTTGGCGGAAGGTAACTGTCCACCAGATCCTCGGCAACCTGATGGCGCATGTCCTGCGCGATCTCGCCCAGATCCTCGGATTCCATGATTTCACGCCGCTGGCTGAAGATGGCTTTGCGCTGGTCGTTCATCACATCGTCGAATTTCAGCAACTGCTTGCGGATGTCGAAATTGCGGCCTTCGACCTTGGCTTGCGCCCGTTCCAGCGATTTGTTGACCCACGGGTGAACGATGGCCTCGCCTTCTTTCATCCCAAGGCCCGACAGGACCTTGTCCAGCCGATCGGACCCGAAGATTCGCATCAGGTCGTCTTCCAGCGACAAAAAGAAGGAAGACCGGCCGGGGTCGCCCTGACGCCCCGAACGGCCACGCAGCTGGTTGTCGATGCGGCGGGATTCGTGACGTTCGGTGCCCAGAACGAACAGGCCGCCGGCGGCTTTGACCGCATCCTCATCCACCTTGTGTTCGGCCTCGATCTTTGCGCGCACCTCGTCGGGGTGGGTGTTGGGTTGGGCGGCCAGCGCCTCCATCACCTTGAATTCGATGTTGCCGCCGAGTTTGATGTCGGTGCCGCGACCGGCCATGTTGGTGGCGATGGTCACCGCGCCGAACTTGCCCGCATCGGCGACGATCTGCGCCTCTTGTTCATGCTGGCGCGCGTTAAGCACGTTGTGCGGGATGCCCGCACCTTTCAGCAGTTCCGACAGCGCCTCGGATTTCTCGATGGACGTGGTGCCGACAAGGATCGGCTGGCCGGTCACGGTCGCTTCCTGGATCGTTTTCACGATGCCTTCGTATTTCTCACGCGTGGTGCGGTATACGGCGTCGTGATCGTCTTTGCGCGCCACCGACCGGTTCGTCGGCACTTCGACCACGCCTAGGTTGTAGATTTCCCTGAATTCGGCAGCCTCGGTCGAGGCGGTGCCGGTCATCCCGGCAAGTTTGTCATAGAGACGGAAGTAATTCTGGAACGTCACGCTCGCCAGCGTCACGTTTTCCGGCTGGATCGCGACGTGTTCCTTGGCTTCGATCGCCTGATGCAGCCCGTCCGACAATCGGCGTCCGCGCATCATGCGGCCGGTGAATTCGTCGATCAGCATTACCTCGTCATCCCGCACGATATATTGCTGATCGCGGGTGAACAGCTTGTGCGCGCGCAAAGCCTGCGTGACGTGGTGGATGATCGTGGTGCTTTCGGGATCATACAGCGACTGGCCATCGGGCAGGATGCCCGACGCAAGCAGGCGCTGTTCCAGAAACTCGTTGCCGTCTTCGGTGTAGGTCACGTTGCGGGTTTTCTCGTCGAGCTTGAAATGTTCCGGTGTCAGTTCGGGGATCAGCAGATCGACCTTCTGATAAAGGTCGCTGCGGTCCTGCGACGGACCGGAAATGATCAGCGGGGTGCGCGCCTCGTCGATCAGGATGCTGTCCACCTCGTCCACGATGGCAAAGAAGTGGGCGCGTTGGGCCATTTCTTCGATGCTGCCCTTCATGTTGTCGCGCAGGTAATCAAAGCCCAGTTCGTTGTTGGTGGCATATGTGATGTCGGCCTTGTAGGCCGCACGCTTTTCGGCATCGGCCTGATAGGGGACCACGACACCGGTGGTCATGCCCAAGGCGCTGTAGATTTTACCCATCCAGTCGGCATCACGGCGCACAAGATAATCGTTGACGGTAACAATGTGGACGCCCTTGCCCGCCAGCGCGTTCAGATAGGCCGGAAAGGTCGCCACAAGCGTCTTGCCCTCGCCCGTCTTCATCTCGGCGATATTGCCCTGATGCAGAAAGATCCCGCCCTTCAATTGCACATCGAAGGCCCGCAGACCCAAGGCGCGCTTGGCCGCCTCGCGGCAGTTGGCAAAGGCTTCGGGCAACAGCGCGTCCAGACTTTCGCCGCCGTCCTGGATGCGTTTTTGAAACTCGGCGGTCTTGGCTTTGATGCCGTCATCGGACAGGGCGGCAAATTCGGGTTCAAGCGCATTGATCCTGGCGACCAAGGGCCGGGCGGACTTCACCTTGCGGTCGTTCGGCGTGCCGAAAACTTTGCGCGTCAGCGCCCCGAAACTTACCATGATAAATCCGATCTGTCCGTTGCTGACATCATCGTGTGGGGCATGGGTCTTGCCCGCCCTCACCGCCTTGCCTAGAAGGACCGCAAAGGTCGTAAGACTTCGTCACACATGACTGGTGCGATGTAAGGGACCGGCCTCAAAGTGTCAACGTGGCGTGCAGATGCAGCCCGATCAGGAGTGGGTGATATGGGACAACAATACCGGATTTGGGCCGCCTTGGCCATCACGGCGGCACTTGCCCTGCCCGTTGCGGCGCAAGATACCACTGCCGACACCGTAGTTGCCACCGTCAACGGCAAAGCGATCACGCTGGGGCACATGATTGCGCTGCGGGCCAGCCTGTCCGAGCAATATCAGCAACTGCCCGACGATGTGCTGTTCAAAGGCATCTTGGACCAATTGGTGCAGCAAGAAACGCTGGAACAGTCGATCCCCGAGATTACCCGGCGCGACACGCTGGCCTTGGAGAATGACCGTCGTGGCTATCTGTCAGGCGTCGTTCTGCAACAAGTGGTGCAAAGTGCGGTGACCGACACAGTCCTGCAGGCAGCCTATGACGCCCGGTTCAAGGATGCAGCGCCCCAAACCGAATTCAACGCGGCGCATATTCTGGTCGACAGCGAGGCGAAGGCCGCCGAGTTGAAGGCCCAGATCGACGGCGGGGCGGATTTTGCAGAGTTGGCGCGGGCAAACTCGACCGACGGCGCGGCGCAGAATGGAGGCGATCTGGGATGGTTCGGGCTGGGCATGATGGTCAAGCCGTTCGAGGATGCTGTTGTGACGATGAAAGCGGGTGAGGTGAACGGCCCGGTGCAAACCGATTTTGGATGGCATCTGATCAAGTTGGAGGGAACCCGCATCGCCAATGTCCCGACTTTGGACGACTTGCGCGACGAACTGGCCGCAGGGATCGAGTCGAAGGCCGTCGAGGACCACATCAAGGTCGTGTCTGACGCCGCAAACATCGAGAAACCCGGGATCGGGATTGACCCAAGCCTGCTGCGCGACGAAACCTTGCTGGACAAGTAAAAAACTGCAGGGACGGGAATCATGGCGAAGACGGACTGGAAGGCCGAGGCGAAGGTCCTCAAGAAACAACTCAAGGTGTTGCGGACCGAAATGGGAGCCAAGCCGGTCAAAGTGGCGGCCCCGGTCGGAAAAGCTGCCAAACCCGTTTCGCCCCTTGCTCCGGCCAGCTTTCCCGCCCTGCCCCGGATCGCCGGCGTTTCGTTTTCGGCGGTCGAGGCCGGGGTGCGCTATGCCAACCGGCGCGACGTGATGCTGGTGCAACTGGTGGCGGGCACCACGATGGCGGGCGTTTTCACCCGGTCTTCAACCCGGTCCGGTTGCGTGCGCGATTGTCAGGCCAAGCTGGCCATGAAGGTCACCCCAAGGACTGGCGCCGCGATCATCGTGAATTCGGGCAACTCCAACGCCTTTACCGGGGCCGTGGGCGATGCGGCGGTGGCGGCGGTAACGGGCGGCGTGGCCGACGCGCTTTGTCTGCCTGTGAGCCGCGTGTTTTCCTCCTCCACCGGCGTGATCGGCGAGCCGTTGCCCTATGTGCGGATCACCACCCAGATCCCAGCGCTGGTGTCCGGGCTGACCGAAGACGGCATCGAGTTGGCCGCCCATGCGATGATGACCACCGACACGTTTCCCAAGGGCGCCTGCGCGACGGTGCAGGGGGACGGGGGCGACATACAGATTGCCGGGATTGCCAAAGGGTCAGGCATGATCGCTCCGGATATGGCGACGATGCTGGTTTATATCTTTACTGATGCCAAGATTTCTGCCGCCACCTTGCAAAAACTGGTGTCGCGCAACGTGGGGCCTACGTTTAACTCGATCACGGTGGACAGCGATACCTCGACCTCTGACACGCTGTTGATGGCCGCGACGGGGCAATCTGCGGCGGCAGAGGTCAAGGGCGCGGTCGCCAAGGCGTTCGAAACTGCGTTGAAGGGCGTGATGACCAGCCTCGCCCATCAGGTCATCCGCGATGGCGAAGGGGCCACCAAGTTCGTCGAGATCAGGGTGACGGGTGCAGCGAGTGAAGAGGACGCAGCGCGGGTGGCGTTTTCGGTGGCGAACTCGCCGCTGGTCAAGACTGCGATTGCCGGACAGGACCCGAACTGGGGGCGCATCGTGGCAGCCGTCGGGAAATCCGGCGCGCAGGCGGATCGCGACCTGCTGACGATCCGGTTCGGCGATACGGTGGTCGCCCGCAACGGCTGGCGCAACCCAGACTACCTTGAAGAAGATGGCGCCGCCTACATGTTGGGGTCTGAGTTGGTGATCGGCGTCGACCTGGGGTTGGGCCGTGGGGCGCGGTCGGTCTGGACCTGTGATCTGACCAACCGGTATGTCGAGATCAACGCGGATTACCGGTCTTGAAAATTGTTCTGGTGTCGGCGGTCGCCCTGATCGACCCCGACGGTCGCGTGCTGTTGGCCCAACGGCCTGCTGGAAAATCCATGGCTGGCCTGTGGGAATTTCCCGGCGGCAAGGTCGAACCTGGCGAGACACCCGAGGCCGCCTTGATTCGCGAACTGCGCGAGGAGTTGGGGATCGACACCTGGCAAAGCTGCCTCGCCCCGCTGACCTTTGCCAGCCATGGCTATCCGGACTTTCATCTTTTGATGCCTTTGTTCGCCTGCAGGCGGTGGGATGGCATCGTTCAAGGGCGCGAAGCGCAGGCTTTGGTCTGGGTGCGCCCCGAAAAGATGCGGGACTACCCGATGCCACCCGCCGATCTGCCGCTCATCTCGACGTTGCGGGACCTGCTATAGGCTGATGCCGCCCCTGCTCGCGGTTTTCAAACTGCTGTCAATGTTTGCGAAGATGGCAAAATTGTGATCGTTTTATTAACGATCAGCGATATATGTATACCGCTTCTACTCCAAAACCCGAAATTTCTCGTGGGTTATGATGCGGAAGTTGTCTGACACCTTGTCGCGGAATTTCTTCCATTCCTGCGGGATGGTTTCACGCATGAAGGCGAGGATTGCATC
>Ga0209702_10005928_pt1 | contig 16151 bp, 19 predicted proteins | sample FRY01_FD_187210 | JGI IMG/M metagenome (GOLD analysis project Ga0209702, IMG submission 187210) | Freshwater microbial communities from Lake Fryxell liftoff mats and glacier meltwater in Antarctica - FRY-01 (SPAdes) (version 2) | ecosystem: Environmental > Aquatic > Freshwater > Ice > Glacier... | reverse complement strand
GCTGATGATCTGACTCTCGGTAAATCTTGATAGCTTCATGTAAAAATTCCTTTAAATCTAATTAAGAAAATTCTACTTCTAAATGCTACTTTTATGTGGGGGGATTACCAGGGATAATCGGTGCGCTTTTCCATGCTTCACCAACAGCAATTAGCGCATCCCTAGCACGTGGATCGGTGTCTTCAAGCTTATCTAAATCTAATCCTTTTAGGGCTTTTAGTGGATCCCAATCTGCGGGAGAAAGCTCATCCCAATTTAGGTTTTTATAGGGCAAATTAGCTGTCGATTTGACATTTTTTTCCTTTTTTAATGATTCGCCAATTTCATATTGCTGCTTGTCGGTGGCATAGGTGGTGCAAACACCAAATGTTGTGTTGCAAAGAGTTGTAAAGCAAACCGCGATGAGTATTCGGTAATAAAGTGGTAATAATTGTTTCATGCTTTAGGGCGCTTCCTCAGTAGCTGGTTGAACGATGTCGGCTTTCATTTGGTATCCCGCTGTACCTAATGCTGAATCAGTCTGCGCGACGACGAGTGAGCCACTGACTGAAACATAGGTATCCCAGTTGCTTAATGGCATACCTTTACCCGTTAATTCTACATAAAGCACCTGATTACTTGGTGGCGGTGGAGAATGAATGCAAGCACCGAAGTATGGTACCAATAAAAACGTTTTTGTATACCCTGCATCACCATCTAATGGGGCAACATAACCTTTGATCGTTATCGCTTTGCCCTCTAAGTCCGGATTGACAGGCGCACTGTTCCATTGCTCACGCACATCTTTTAATAGATCAAATGCTCTAGGGTCGCCATCCTCCATGTTGCTTAAGTCAATGTCTTTTAACAGTGCCATCGCATCCCAGTTATCGGGGGTGAGTTTACTCCACTCTAACAATGGATATTGTTCTGAAGCTGTTGCTATGCTTACATCATTGTTGGCTTGATTGCAGGCGCTGATAATGAAAGCAATCAGCAGGCACATTAACCTCAATAGATAAACACGCATTAAATTTTTGGCGTTAAGCCATCCAATAAAGAGAGCTTATAGGCTCGGTAGCCTGGGATTAAACAGGCCAACAAACTTACACCCAAAACGATAGTGAGTAGTTTTAGCTCATTGATTGAAATAGCGGCAGCTCTTAACACTGTGCCATAATGCGATTGCACAATTGGTGCCAAAAAGAGTGCTAACACCGTTAATAATGCCACGCCAAATACAATGCCAATTAGTGTAATCAATAAACCTTCACTAGTCAGCAGTATAAATACATCACGTGGTTTTGCTCCAACAGAGCGCAAAATAGCGAGTTCTCGTCTGCGTTCATTTAAGCCAGCTAGCACGACGGCTATTAAACCACTTAATCCAACTAACACTATCATCGCGGAAACTGCCTTTAATGATTTTTCTGCGATGTTTACTACTTGCCATAGTTGCTCTAAGGCCACACCTGGCAACACACTTAGCAACGCTTCTTTATCATAGGTGTTAATCTCGCGTTGTACTTTAAAAACGGCGGCCCGATTTTTTAGGCCAATTAAAGTAGCCGTAATTTCTTTGGGCGCTAAATCAAACTTTTTTACATATTGTGCTGGAATAGAAAACCCTGGCATGGGTGCGCCACCTACCCAGTCAAGATGAATGGCGGTAATTGCTTCTAAACTGACATGGACCGTGCGGTCGACAGGCGTGCCAGTAGGCGCCAAAATGCCCACCACTGTAAATGGTTTATTGTTGTGTTTAGGTCCAGTGGCACGCATGCCGTGGCTAAGCGTAATGGCATCTCCCAGTTGATAGCCGCGTTGCGTTGCTACTTCTGCACCAAGAACAACATCAAAAATGGCGTCAAAAGGTTTGCCCTCTAAAAAACTGAGTTGTTGTGCATCGCCATAATGAAAGTGCTCGAAATATTGGCGATTAGTGCCAAGAACTGGGAAGCCGTGGTGCGAATCCCCCAATGAAATGGGGATAGACCATGCAATCATGGGGTTGTTGGTGATTGCTTGGTATGATGTCCAGCTCATATTATTGGTAGCTTCACCCATTCGAAATACGGCATAAAGCATTAACTGTACAGGGCTAGTTCTAGCGCCAACGACTAAATCAGTCCCCGAAATGGAGTGGCTAAAACTATCATGTGCTTGCGTGCGTAAACGTTCTACACCGAGCAACATGGTCACGCTGAGCGCAATCGCTATTGCGGTAAGGCTAAGTGTAAAACGACGGTTCCAAGCACTTTTTAAAGCCAGTGATAACAGGTGTTTCATGCGGTTTCAGACAATATTTTTTGGATGACCGCTTTGTTTATGCTGGTTAAATCAATTTCTCGATGAAAGTGACTGGCTAATCTGCGGTCATGACTAACAAATAGTAGTAGGGCATTGGCCTCCGCGCACTCATGTAATAGCAACTCTAAGAAAGCAGCTTGTCTATCGGCATCTAGCGCTGAGGTTGGCTCATCTGCAATTATAATCTCTGGTTTGCCAATCAGTGCGCGTGCTGCCGCAACCCGCTGCTGCTGACCGACGCTCAATTGCGTCACAGGTCGATCCCAAAGCGTTGGGTTTAAATCCAGCTTGGTGAGCAAACGCTCGGCCTCAACTTTTAATGTTTTGCCACTAGCAAGTGTTTTTGCTTGCCGAAGTTGAGAAAATTGGCAGGGTAACAATACGTTTTCAATAACCGACAAATAAGGAATCAAATTGAACTGTTGAAAAATGTAGCCAATATGGTCTGCCCGCACGCGGTCGCGCTGGGTTTGTGATAGTTGGCTAAAATCACGACCTAGTAATGTGATAGTGCCATGCTCAGCCGATAGCACGCCGCCCAATAAACCAAGCAAAGTGCTTTTGCCACTGCCACTTGGGCCATATAAAAAAATTCGTTCGCCAGCATTTGCGTCAAAATGCGCAATATCCAAACAAGGCGATGCCATGCCTGGATAGCGGAACTGTAAGTTTGTAATGGCAATGTGCCGCATATCAAATCACCAAGTTATTTGGGGTTTGTCTGGTGTGATGGTAGCCGCTGTTTGGCCACGATCACTGACAATTTCTACCGATAGTTTGTGTAAGTTAGGGAACACAGTAAACACATTGACTTGCAAATCACGCAAACGTTTAACCCGATTGCATTGATACACCATTTCTGCGTCCAAATCGGCATGCCCAGCTTCCTCGTGATGCGAATGTTGAGTAGTGGTTGCAGCTTGTTTTTTCTTTTTTATGACTAAAGAATCTAAATCAACGCTACGCAACTTGCACTGCGCGTCTTTAGTCGGCAAAAAAAGATTGGGTTTATAAAACTGTTTAATCATGTTTTGCACTTGCTCAACCTCCGCTTCATTACGTGGCTTGTGTTCAAAACCCAGCAAATTATCCAGTGGACTAGAGAAATTCATGGTTATTGTATCGGCATCTACCGCAACTTTTAGTGTCGCTGTGCCATGTACATGAGCTTCTAATACATGAGTACTAGGTGATTCAGCAGATGATGCAGTTGATGAGATTGCTAAAATAAGCACTGCAAGAAAATAGTTTAAGTGTTTCATTTTATACTCCAAATGATAGAAAATTATACATTAGCCTTTTCACTCCAAGGTGAAAACTCAGTTTGACGATAAGACATACATTTTTAAACCTGTTTCAATGGCCTTACGCAAAATTCTTTGCCAATAAACACAAAAACTGATTCACGCTTTTCGTTTATTTCCCAAGCACTGCCTCTCACTGCCCATTAATATAAGTAGGTTGATGAACATTTTCATGTTGCTTAAAACTGCATTAAGGCTTTTCTAATGGCTAACTCATCCAAACCTTTACCAATGATGACAATACGAGAAAGCGGCTCTTCTTCATCCCAGCCTTCAATCAATGTGGCCGGGTAAGACGTAAAATGCACTGCATGAATCGCCAATGGTGCAGGTATGTCTTCAGCATGAATGATGCCTTTTAACCGCAGTAGATTTTCTCCATAGGTTTGACACAGCCATAGGATGACAGGTTTCAGATCTCGCCAATTAAGTGGCTTAGGCATCACAATGGTAAAACTCACAATTTCATCATCATGCACTTTTTGTGGAAGCGTACCTTTTGGCAATTTGCTTTTAAGTGGCGCTCTTAGCCAGCGTTGTGGTTCTGGTTGTTTAGTTACAATATCAAACAGCCCCACATCAATTATAAAAAAAGGGTCTAGCTCACCATGCACGATTTTGTGTTGCGTGGCACCAGGGTTGATGGTGCCTATTTTTTCACTCAATGCATTTATTTGCTCGGCACTTACTAAATCAGTTTTAGTGAGCACCAACACATCAGCCACAGCCACTTGCTTTAGCGCTTCTCTATTCTCTTTAATTTGTTGTAACCCATAAATACTATCGATGGTGACAACTACTGCATCTAAGCGATAGATCGATTCAATGGCAGGTTCATTCATCAGGTTGGCAAGAATTGGTCCAGGGTCAGCCATCCCTGTAGTTTCTATCAGCAATCGTTTAAATTCTGGAATAGCCTTTAACGCTCGCTTAAAAAACAAATCGCGCATCGTATCTGCCAGTTCATTTTTTAAACTACAACACAAACAACCTGAACTTAAAAGCACTGTATTATCAGCGATGTGTTGGCTTTCAATACTTTGAGCTAAATTGCTATTGGCAAAAATTTGGTCCAGTCCTGCATCGCCCAATTCATTAATGATAATTGCAGTGTCATGCATCTTTGCATCGTTAAGTAGCTTGTTGAGTAGCGTAGTTTTACCTGAGCCAAGACAGCCTGTAAGTAACGTAACTGGGATACGATTATCCATAATGTTTAGTTTAATTTTCTTACTCGCAAAACATGTCGTTAATAATTACCAGATAGCATCAATGGCGAGCATTACTCGGTGCTGATTACCTAAAACAGCGGGTGAACGATGAATGATGCCGCGCATATGGTTGCCTTGCCACAAGCTGCCTTTTAATAAGGCAATGGCAAAAGTAGGTACCACATGAACAGCTTGCGGATTTTGAATTAACCCGGACAGACTATCGTCTAAATTGCCTGATGCCATACCCAATTTAGTTCTATCTGCATATTCGTCATCCAGCCATTGTGTGCCTTGGCCTTGATAGGTACACAGCATGCGAACTCCTGTTTTATCTACATGGAATTTAGGACACATGGCTGTATTTAAAACTTCTGTACGTAAGCCCACTTGTGGGCAACCTATTAAGTCAAAATATAAATCACTCAAACAGTCTAAATCTGCCAGAAATGCATCTAGACCAGCTCCATTAGGTAGTACATTATCAGCCAATAGCTTGGCTGAAATCACTTGTCCTGCTTGCACTACATATTTAAATCCACTGGTTAGTTTAGGTGCTACCGTTTCTAAGTATTGACTGATGCTTGGATTATTGGGGCGCTCAATTACTTTAATTTGTCTGTCGTGCTCAAAAATGTCTAGCATTTCAAGGGGATTAAAATCCGTCTTTACGTTTGCTGTGCTTTCTTTAAATTGAGTCATGTCAAATTGCAAATGATTTTGTAGCGGCTGCAATTGATTCGATGGTATTCGATATGAAATCATGTTTTATAGCTCCTCAGCTTCTTCTGCATGCTGACGCCATGCTGGGAAAGGATCATTAAAAGCTTTCCAGCCTTCCATGTATTCTCCTATTTCTCCTAATAACATTTCACTGGGCGTGAGTAAGCAACGATCAAATTCGGCAATAAGTGCTGGCTTATCCATATTAATACCAATCATCACCAGCTCTTGTTGCCTGTCGCCAAATGGTTCTAGCCAACGATTGGCAATGGTTTGTAGCTGGTCTGTGTCTTGCGGCCAAGATTCTTTAGGTGTCGCTGCCCACCAAAATCCTGCTAATTCATTGCGTGAAATTGCGCCGGCCTGTGACCAACTGATACAGTATTCAGGGCGTGTTGCTATCCAGAAGTTACCTTTTGAGCGGATTACACCAGGCCATTCTTTGCCAATGTATTCAAAGAGTCGTTGTGGATGAAATGGGCGGCGAGCTTGATAAACAAAGCTTGAAATGCCGTATTCCTCAGTTTCTGGCACATGTTCTCCACGTAATTCCTTTAGCCAGCCAGGGGCATCTTCAGCGTCCTCAAAGTTAAACAGGCCCGTATTCATAATGCGGCCTAGTGGTACTTGACTAAATTGGCTGTGTACAATTTCTGCACGTGGATTAAAGGTTTTTAAAATACCCTCCAATCGGCCTATTTCTTCTGCGCTTAATAAATCGGTTTTATTGAGTACAATCACATCGCAAAATTCAACTTGCTCTACCAATAAATCTACGACAGTTCGCTCATCTTCTTCCCCCATGCTTTCGCCGCGCTGTGCAATAAAATCGCGTGAACTGTAATCTTTTAAGAAATTATAGCCATCAACCACCGTTACCATCGTATCTAGCTCGGCTACATCCGATAAACTTAAACCATCTTCATCACGAAACGTAAAGGTTTCTGCCACTGGTAGCGGCTCTGATATGCCTGTTGATTCAATTAAAAGATAGTCAAAGCGATTTTCTTTTGCTAAACGTGTAATTTCCACTAATAAATCTTCACGCAAGGTACAGCAAATACAACCGTTACTCATTTCCACTAACTTTTCTTCAGCGCGAGATAAATCTGCGCCGCCGTCACGAATTAACTGCGCATCAATATTGACCTCGCTCATGTCATTAACAATGACGGCAACACGTTTACCTTCTCGATTATTTAAAATGTGGTTTAGTAGGGTGGTTTTACCAGCGCCTAAAAAACCTGATAGTACGGTTACTGGGAGTTTCTTCATGTTTTACTTTCCTACTTAATATTGATAATTTGAGGGAGAGTCATTTGCCAAATTGGCGCTCCCGCTGTTCATGTCGCTCTTGTGCTTCAATGGACAAAGTTGCAGTAGGCCTGGCGATTAAGCGCTGTAACCCAATTGCTTCGCCTGTCACTTCACAATAGCCGTATGTGCCGCTGTCGATACTTGAAATGGATGATTCAATTTTGCGCAATAACTTGCGTTCATGGTCGCGCGTTCTTAGCTCTAGCGTGTGTACTTCTTCCTGCGTGGCTTGATCTGCTGAATCAGCTTGTCCTTCTGTTTCGCGTAAACTCACAATGGTAGCGCTCATGTTGCGCAATACCTCTTCTCGCAATACTTGCAGCTTCAATTTGAAAAAATCCAGTTGTTGCTTATTCATGTAAGCTTCGGGCGGCATCGCTAAAATGGCTTCTTCATTCAGCATCATAGAGTTGATCTCGTTTCATATACTTTCTCAGTTCGAGGGTTAACATGACTCCCTAACACATTAGGGTTTACCTTAATATTCTCTAGCCGCATCGTAAAATAATTGTCAAAGTATGCTTGCAATTCGTTCTCGATACCTTTGGCTGAAATTGGCGATAGTGTGAGCATTTGACCAGATGGTTCTATTAAGATTTCTCCATGTTCTACAATTACAATTCCGTTTTTGAACAGCCAAGTTGCGTTGGCAAACATGGCTGCGTAATCATCATTCGGCGTATAAACTTGCCCCTACACCTAAATGCCCGCGATCAGGCAAGCCCATTAACTTGGCAGGTGCGGCACGAGTAGTAATAGCAAGTTCGTACAGTGAATACTCACGCTTAATATCTCTGAGTAAAGTTATTTCTGCTGCGTCTGGGTTAAGTGTAGCAAGCGTTGCATCGCGATAATTAGCATCCATGAGCAAGCGAACGAGTTCAGGATAACGACTAAATGGTGCGCCGTTTGGGCTGTCGGTAGTAAAAAATACACGCCAAGGATCATCAACTAATAAAAACAACTCCAAGCCTATCGCCCATTGCAAAGTGTTAACGAAGTTTTTTGCTTGATACTTGTAAGGCAATACACCACCACCGCCTTCACATTCAATATCAGTAATCACTGATCGCTTTGGGCTGGGCAACATTGCGTGCATTAAACTGGCGCATCACATCCCCTGATATGGTCACGGTTTGACCAAATAACACTTGCCCCACATCTGCCGTTATATGTGGATTCGCGTTAATTGCTTCAGCCACTCTGGCAGCACCTGAGCAAATGCCGCGCTCGCCCTCATCCCCGTAGCTATTAAATTGAATGTGGGTGAGATGCATTGGTAGGCCATCAGCCGCTTTAATCGTGTCTAGTGTTGTTTTTACATTACCTGGCAAACCCAAATTATTACAATGAACGTGCAAGGGATGAGGTACCCCTAACCGACAAACGGCTCGCTGCAAGGCATTCAGAATTGCGCGTGAGCTCACACCATAAAACGGCACTTCTTCATCAAGTTGCAAGCTTCGCGCATTAAATTTAAATGCACTAGCACCGCCAGCGTTAATGACTTTTAAGCCCAAACAACGTGTGGCATGCAGTGTCCATGCAACATAATCATCCACTGCAGATTGCCCACGTTTATTTCTCAGCAAACGCAATAAAAAATCATCGCTACCCAATACGGCAAGGCCAGCAGTATCAATTATAGGAATATCTGCCATTTCAAGATGGGCATGTAAGGCATTAGAAGGCAACACGGCAGGCTCAATGACAGGCGTATAGCCCATTTTTGCATAACGTCTACCGGTATCACGTGTTGACCATTTGCCCACTCGAGGCGATGTTGAACTAAACAGATGTTGACCACGTAAATCTGGCGTAATAAGACGTGCTGTATTGACATTGCCGCCAGCAATGTGGCTATGAATATCAATCGCCCCTGCCATCACGACTAGTCCGCTGACATCAATTTCTTGTGTGATTAAGGTGTTAGCATTCGGTGGCGATACAATGACTCCATCACAAAAATAAATATCGCGCACTTCTCCATCAATATCGTGTTGCGGGTCGTAGACACAGCCGCCCTTTAATTTTATTAAACCTTTCATCCTGTGAACTAGCGTTGATGCTTTACGCCAAGCACAACTCCAAACCCTTCTCGAAGTTTTCTTTAGGTAAGTTTTTTCCTATGAACACCATCACAGACTCACGAGTTTCGTTAGACTTCCATGCACTCCCTTGTTCACCACCCATCAGCATATGCACGCCTTGAAATGCCCAACGGTGATTATCTTTATCTACATAAAGTAAGCCTTTATAGCGTAATAATTGTGTGCCGTAGATTTCTAGCATAGCACCTAAAAATACTTCTAATTTCTCCATGTTAAATGGCCGTTTGGAGCGAAATACAAATGAAGCAATATCATCGTCGTGCTCATGACTGACATCTTCTAAAAAGTCTGGTTCAATTTTTAAGATTTCCTCTAATGAAAAACCTTCAATATCCAGAATATCGTTGATGTCTGTTTTGCCGAAATGTACTTGTTTAATGGGTGCTCGCGGGTTCATCTGACGGACTCTGGTTGTAATGGCTTGCACCGCTTCTGGAGACACCAAATCAGTTTTTGAGAGTAAAATCCTATCAGCAAAGCCTACTTGTTCAAGTGCCTCGTGGTGTTCATCGAGTTGTTGCATGCCATGCACTGCGTCAACCACCGTGATAATGGCATCTAATGTGTAGCGGTCACGAATGTCATCTTCGACAAAAAATGTTTGTGCAACAGGGGCAGGGTCTGCCAAGCCAGTTGTTTCAATAATGACGCGATCAAACCGTAGCTCTCCAGCATCATTACGTTTGGATAAATCGCCTAAAATACGCACCAAATCACCACGCACCGTGCAGCAAATACAGCCATTGTTCATTTCTACTATTTGTTCTTCACCCTGAAATAACAGGCCACCATCCACCCCAGCCTCACCAAACTCATTTTCAATTACTGCAATACGCTGGCCGTGATGCTCACTTAAAATACGGTTGAGTAAGGTTGTCTTACCTGCACCTAAAAAACCTGTCAAAATCGTTGCGGGTATCATGTTTTCAGTCATTTTATGAAGCTCCTAATTGTTCTAATGCCTTGGCGATGGAAACGACACTGAGACCCAACGCCATTAAGCTAAGTTGAAAAAACATATCGCGTGGTGTGCGATGGTGATGTAATTCAGGGACTAAGTCTGCCACTGCAATATAAATAAAACTGGCTGCCGCCATGGTGAGCACATAGGGGATGGCTGCTTGCGCATTGCTTAAGCTTAGCCATCCCACCACACCGCCAACTGTCATGGCGGCGCCTGATATGGCATTTAAAAACAGGGCTCTGCCTTTTTTAACCCCTGCATCTAACAGCACCATAAAGTCTGAAATTTCTTGCGGAATTTCATGAGCAGTAATCGCAATTGCGGCTGCCCAGCCTAATTTCCAATCAGTTAGAAATGCAGCTGCTAGCAAGATGCCATCGACAAAATTGTGCATCGAGTCACCAATGATAATCATAGCGACGATAGGCTTATCTTGCGTACGCCCAAATAAAGTTGCATGGTCGTGGCGCCATAAAGCTAACTTTTCCAGCAGAAAAAATCCCATAATCCCAGCTACCAGCACCCAGCCCAGCTCGGTAATATCTAAACCAAGATGCACTGCTTCAGGCAGTAAATCAGTTAAAGCAAACCCCAACAGCACACCAACTGCAAATGCCACCATGCGATTGGCAAACTTTGCTAAAAAGGTCAGTGCAACGGTGGCTGCTAACAACACCGAAAGCACACCGCCAATCAGTGTGGCAATAATAATTTGTAATAAGGTCATTTGGTGTGGTTTATCTGTTCATTTTTAACTACCCTCTTAATATAGGGTGAAAATCATTAAAATGCAACTATGTTGCAATTAAAACATTTCTTTTGACATTGATGTTTGTCGTAACGGTCTTAGTTTGCAGAAAAAGTCCGGCATTAAAATATTGATGTAGATTTCTTTCGCTTACTTAAAATGCGTTTGTTTGATGCGTCGCAAACCAATAATTACACCTGCAAGACTCAATAAAATACCAAGTGCAGAGAGCGTAAATACCACAATTTGCCTTGGTAGTTCAAATTGAGACAATGGCGGAATATCTAACCGGTGCAAGGCATGAAACAACCAGCGGTAGAGCCTACTTTTATCATCTACGCTGGAAACGATATTGCTGGTTTTTGGATCGATGTAGTAGCTAGTGTGATGTTGGTCGTTAAACTGCAAACGTAATACTGCCACAATGCTTTTAGTTGGGCTTGATCGGTAATACGAATCCCCATTATGAAGCACTGTAATTGGGCTCATCGTTTGGCCAACTTGCAGCTGTTTTGCGTTATTAATTAATTGATTATGGCTAAAGGGTACGATGTGATGCCCTGTTTTGCTATCAATTAACCAGCTTTGATTTTCATCTTGCCCTAGTACATAAGTGTCGCCAGCAAAGTTTAACCAATGCATTTCTTTGATTGGTTGAGCATCCTGTAATTGTGTGTTGAGCGTCAACTCCTTAATATCCAAAGGCGTTCCAGCCCATATGGCCTTTTCTTGCTCCGTTAGTTTTCGGTCAGAAATCCAATTGAATGGCTTTACTGAAAGCCAGCCACTTAATAACCATGTCATACAAAAAATACCGCCTGCTAACCCTATTAAGTGATGCCATTTTTTCCAGCCTGTGTAAGGTGTGATGCGATTATTTTTATATTTTTTATTAAGACGAATACGGTTTATTCCCAGCCAAAAGCCAATACCAACCAATAGCATAGAGAAAAAGGATGTCCAAAGAATGACTTGCCGCCAAAATTCGGCTTGCGTGCGCAAAGGCGTAAAGTAAATCCAATGAATAACGGATCCTACCCAGTTCCATGAACGTTCTTGCCTTGTCGTATCAATCAATACTTCACCTGTATTGCCAGATAAATACAAATGCGATCCTAACTCATCATCCATTTCTGCTAAATATAAGGGTCGATGTGCGTCATATTTGGTAGAGAGTGACCATTGATCGCGTTCTATTTGCGATAACTGTTTGATACGTGCTGAGGGCATAAAAGCCTTTGCTGCATCGCTTAGTAATGAATGATCTACAACAATATGCGCCCCAGTGTCTGCCCAAATGGCTTGCCACTCTTTATCTATCATAAAAAAATAGGCTGGCCGATGATTGAGCGTGGATACTCTTACGTTGTCTGGTTGAATATCACTTTGAGTGCTAATGAGTTCTGCAAGCTCATATTTAACTGCTTGCATATTAATTGGCTTTAAATGTGATAGTCTCTCAGTTTGCGTGAGTGATGGGTAAGGCACATACAACATGACCAGCCCAGAAATAAACCAGCACAGCACCAATAGGCCAAACACAATGCCTAGCCAGCGGTGCAACAGGTGCAAGTAGCGCAATGAAGTTATTCGCATGATGAGTGCGATAAACTAAAATTTAAGCTCTGCGGTAAGTTCTAACTGGCGTGGTTGCCCCACAATAAATTGCGTATTGCCATAGGCACTGATAGCATAAAACTTGTCTGTGATATTGCGCAAATTGGCACGCAATGTGAGGCGATCATCGGCATACCAAGCGGCACTTGCGTCATACACAGTGTACCCGTCCACCTCTAAATTGTTGGCATTATTGGCGTAACGCATACCTACATAGCGGGCACCAAGCCCAATATCAAAGTCTTGCATTTGATAATATACCCAAGCATTGGCAGTTTTTTCGGGCACGTTTTGCGGTACATTCCCAGCGCGTGATAAACCACCCGCCTCAATCAATTCATCAAACTGCGCCGACAGCAAGGCAGCATTTAAGTCCACACGCCATTGAGGTGTAGGATAAAGTGACGCACTTACCTCAACCCCTTTGGATGACTGCTTGCCGCCTTGAATTGAGATGGCTTGATTCAAAGGGTCGCGCGTGATGATGTCATCTCTTTCAATGTGATAGGCAGCCAATGTTAGCTCGCCTTTACCATTTGGTAGAATATGTTTAATGCCCACTTCACGCTGTTTAGAAGTGGTTAATGTAAAGTTTTGATTAGCGAGGTTTAGGCTAATCAATGAAGTCACTGGATCGCTACCTTCACTCAGTTGACCATATAGTGCTGTTGTTGGCGTGACATTGAAAACCGCGCCCATACGCCAAGTAAATGGTGAATAGTCCTGATTAACATTTAATAAACCACGCAAATCTTTTCTAAATACATCAATATTTTCTTGCCTTAAACCTACCAAAAAACTCAGTTTATCGTTCAGTTTTAAATTGTTTTCAAAGAAAAAAGCCTTTTGATCGGTTTCTGTATCGTAATTAGGCAACAACTGCGTGGTGCTTAAAAAAGAAACTGGGTTAAAATTATTGGCTGGTACAAAATCAAATGCAGTATTTCCTGCATTGCTTTGATGGAAAAAATTAATTCTGAAGATTTCCCAACCCACTACTGTTTTATTTTCTAGGCCAAACAAATGATTGTTTGCAGACAGCTCCATGCGATTACCGTATTGTTCCATATCATGGGTAATGTTTAAAAAAGTGCTACGTCTCACTAGCCCAGTGGCAGGATTAAAGGCAAACCCTTCGGCATTGCGCCATTCTCTATCTGCTTTAAACCAGAAAGCCTCATTTTTAAAGGCGACATCTGGATTGATGTCCCACTCTAACTTTGTTCTGAAACGGGTATCAATAAACTCCATTTTGTTGTTGTCAACGTTGTAGTTGGCTTTGCGGAAACTTTTGGATGGATTGCCATTGACCAATGGCGAGCCAAAGTTTGCTGTTGGATTTTCTTCAGAATGATCTAGGATGAAGTTAACTCTTAAGTTGTCGGTTACATTAAACAAGGCGTTAGACATGATTTTTTTGCTATCAAACTCACCACGGTCAATATAACCATTACCACCAAAAGTCGATGCGTCTATTCGAAAAGCCCCCACCTCGCCAATGGCTCCACTGCCACCCACGCCGAAACGATATTCGCCACGTGTTCCATACCCAGCTAGTGCCTCAGCCGTATATTCAGCTTTTGGTTTTTTTCGAATAGCATTGATAGTGGCCCCTGTGCCACCATTGCCAAATAGCACAGAAGATGGTCCACGCAGGATTTCAAAACGCTCATATCCCCAAGTGTCCGATGGATAGGTGAGTGTTCCCGCACCTTCAATTAATCTGAAACCATCCTCAGCCTGACCGATGGCATTGTTACCAGTAAACCCTCTTGCAGAAAAAGCGACTCCGTTACCTGGTGTACTGATATCAGTGATGCCAGTTGTACGTGAGACTGCATCTCTTACACGAATATCTCCTCTGCTACGCACAGTATCTGCATCGAGTGTTTCCACACTGGCTGGCGTTTCAAAAGCTGTAATGTCTAATCGGCTAGCGGTGCTATTGGGCTTGGTTAAATTTGGGCCACTGTTTCGTGAGATGCTAGATTTCACTTCAATTGTGTCTAGCGTTATTTCTTCGGCATTAGCCATGTTAGAAACAAATAAAGTTAATAGTATAGCGTTCAAGTTTGAGCTCATGTAATGTCCTAGCAAGGTTTAGTCTTTGCACATATTAATGCAACATTGTTGCAAATGCAACAATGTTGCATTAAAGGGCGTGTAAATACGTTCTAATTGTTACTAGTATTTAGAAGTTAATTTCTTATTTGGATAGCTGATTAACGATTGGCGATGCAATCAATATTAAGGGTGCTAGGTATCTTCAGCTAGTCTTTACAATTTGGGCAACGCCCTTTAATAATAATATCGACAGACTCAATTTGAAATTGGGTTCTAATTTTTGGTGATAGGCTCGATTGAAGTTCATCTATACAGATGACTTTATGGCATTGCGTGCAGTGCAAGTGAGCGTGTTGTTGCGCCATATTGGAGTGGGATACTTGAAATCTCCAAGCACGATCGTCACTAGCAATGCGATGGATTAAGTGAAACTCAGTTAACCAATCGAGCACACGGTAAATTGTGACCCGATCGAAGTGATAGCCAGCTGACATGCGTTCGATAATTTCTGCGTGCGATAGCGCACCATCTGCTGTATTTAGCACATTTAACACCGCTAAACGTGCCGTAGTAGTCCGTTGTCCAGCATCCGTAATTATTTGCATTGCATTTTTAACCATAGTTCTCACTTAACCACATGCTATAAATTATTTTTAACATTATACCTTGACAAAACAGACTTTAAAAACGTGTAATTTCTTGAGCGAGATAAAACCACTCGTTACCTGGAAATGCTGTAGGGTTAGGAAATAAGATGATTGCGTCATATTGAGTAATCAGTTGCTCGCCACTATGTCTCGTGCCTATCACATCGCCCAACTTAAGCTGGTCAAAACTTTTCCATGCTTGCGCAAATTGATCACCCACTTCAGTCAAGTCTACCACCTCAACAATGCGGAGTTTTTGATAAACACGCATTTTCTCTGATTTAGGGCCATCTATTAATGGTAGTCACCCGTTACACTAGACACTCAAGTAGTTCCAGTTTGTAACGCTTCAAACGCCATCGGGCTCATCTGTTTAAGATAGCCGTGACGACGCTTACGATTGTAAAACATTTCAATGTATTCAAATACGTCTGATTTTGCTTCCTCTCTTGTATTGTAAAGTCGATTTTTAATCTTTTCCTTCTTCAGAATACTAAAAAATGATTCTGCAACTGCGTTGTCAAAGCAGTTGCCGCGACGGCTCATACTGGTAGTCAGGTTGTTTTCTTTGCACCAACGACTAAACTCATCACTACCAAATTGACTGCCCTGATCCGAATGAATCATGACGGACTTTTGCGGTTGTCGGCGCCACTTGGCCATCAACATTGCATCCAACACAACTTCAGTTCTCATGTTGGATTGCATCGACCAACCCACGACAGCATGCGAATACAAATCAACCACCACAGCCACATATAACCAGCCTTCATAGGTTCTGATTTGCGTAATATCCGTCACCCATACTTCATCAGGACGATTGACGCCAAACTGTTACTGCAAGTAATTAGGGCTAGCAATCGCTGGTTTACCTGCTTTGTAGCGCGGGCGACGATAGCCACGTACAGACTTAAGTTTAGCTTCACGCATCAGTCTTGCTACACGTTTCTCACCGCACTTAAATCCTGCCTCGCGTAAATCATGATGAACGCGTGGACTACCATAAATGCCTTGGCTGTCCTCATAGGACTGTTTGATTTCCACAAGAAGCTTGGCATCCTCTATAGCACGTGCAGATAAAGGCTCGGATTTACAAGCATAGTAGCCACTGCCATGCACTTTGAGTGCATGGCACATACTAACCACCCTAAACTCG
>Ga0209702_10005927_pt1 | contig 16152 bp, 12 predicted proteins | sample FRY01_FD_187210 | JGI IMG/M metagenome (GOLD analysis project Ga0209702, IMG submission 187210) | Freshwater microbial communities from Lake Fryxell liftoff mats and glacier meltwater in Antarctica - FRY-01 (SPAdes) (version 2) | ecosystem: Environmental > Aquatic > Freshwater > Ice > Glacier... | reverse complement strand
GGTCAGCGTTTAGCTGCGGGTCAATTAGGTCTGCAAGGCACCGCGCAGGGTATGCAAGGTGCGCAAGTAGGTCTACAAGGAGTTGGTCAGCAGATTGCTGGTGGTCAGTTAGGCCTTCAAGGTGCTAATACAGGCATCTCTGGTCAACAAGCTGGCATACAAGGCGCACAAGCAGGTATGCAGGGAGTGCAAGGCGCAGTTGGTGCTGGGCAGTACGGGCTAAGTGGACTTGGTACTACTAACCAATCTGCGAATACTTTAGGTAACTTAGGGCAGGCTGAGTTTGGTCAGAACCAATCGATTACCGATGCTCAGATGCGTGCGGGCACGATGCAACAGCAACAAGAACAGCAAGGTTTAGATTTGCAATATCAGCAGTTCTTAGACGAATTAAATAAGCCGTACAAGGACTTGGAAGTTGCTAACGCTATGTACCGTGGTCTGCCTATGTCGCAAACTGCATCTTCTATCTACCAAAACCCCAGCCCTATATCGCAAGGTATTGGTACTGCTACTGCGGGGTATGGGCTGTATCAAATGAATAAAAAAGCTAACGGTGGTGCAGTTAAAGCAATGGCTAATGGTGGTCTAGCTACCTTAGGTCTGTACAATGCTATGAAGAAAGGGAGTAGATAATGTCGATAATGAGTATGAACGCTCGTATGTCAATGGCAGAGAAGCTTTCTGTTCCGCAACTTCAACAAGCTATTCAGTCGGGGTCTCTCCCTGCATATATTGGCATCCCTTTGATTGAGCAAAAGAATAAAGAACGCTCACAGATGATGGCCGCCCAAGGTGGGGAACAAAAGCCACAAAGCGTTGCCGCAGGTATATTACAGCAAGCAGAACAACCCACTTCAGGTATTGACCAACTACCTAGTAACTTACCTACAGACGATGTGCAGGGTATGGCAGAGGGGGGGATTGTTGCGCTTGCTGATGGCGGTGATGTAGAGCAAGACTATGGTATTGACGAAAACTCAATGGTCAGCACTCCACCCCCTAAACCTTTTGCACTATCAGACTACATACCTCAAGGACCTTACTCCGGTATAACCACAGCGGGCGTAGGGGGAACCAGCGCTCCTGTACCACAACCAAAAGCGCCTAAAGCAGATACCGCTAAAGCTAATACAGGTAAAAATCTTTCTACTACGACTGCACCTAATAAGGCAGCACCAGTTAAACCTGCGCTTGAGCAAGTTGATGTAAAAACTATTGCTAAAGAAGAGTCTGCTTTAGATAAGTATGCTCGTATGTTAATGGGTTCGATGGAAGGTTCTAAGTCTGACCGTGAAGACGCTAAGAATATGGCGATCTTACAAGCTGGGCTAGCTATCGCAGGGGGCAATTCGCCTAACGCTTTCCAAAACATATCTGCTGGAGCATTACCTGCAACACAGCAATACCAACAACAGATGTCTCAGTTACGTAGAGATGATCGTGGGAATATTAAAGAACTTGCTAATATGGAATTAGGGCGCCAAAAACTCAGTGTTGAAGAACAGCGTCACAAAGACCAGATGGATATTGCTAAAATGCAGGTTGATGCAATGCGGGATAGATATTCTGGTGCAGGAGAAGCTGGGCTAAATAAAAGTTTAGCCGCGGAACGTAAATCGTATATCCTAGAAGAAATGAAAAATGGAACCCCCCTTAACGAGGCTATAAGAAAAGTAGACCAAGCGTTGGGTATTAGAGGTAGTGGTGGTAACAATGGTATGCCTACTATGTATGTCCCCGGTAAAGGCTTTATGTAACCCCACGTAATAAAGGATTGTTATGCCTAAGATAGACGTACAAGGAATTGGGGTTATTGAGTTTCCCGATGATATGCCACCTGATGCTATTCAAAAGTCCATTGAAACTGAATTACTTCCTCGCTTTCCTGAGGTAGCTGCAAAAGCAAACCGTTCTTGGGGGGAAGCTGCTACGGACGTGGGCGCTGGGTTGCTTAAAGGTGCGGGAAATATACTACAAATCCCCGGTCAGCTCAGTAGGTTAGCTGGGTTAGAGGGTAGCCCTGAGCAAGGCTTAGAGGGTATCGGTAAAAACTTAGAAAGTTTTGGGCAAGAAGCGAAGTCTACTAGGTTAAAAGGTAAAGAATCTTTACAGCAACAAAAAGTTGATACCGCTGACGGAGAATTTTCTAAGTTTTGGCAGTCAATAAAAGGCGTTGCAACCGACCCAGCATTAGCTGTTAACTTTATTTCAGAACAAGTGCCTAACTTACTTGGCACTATGGGCGGGGGTTTACTCGCTCGTGGCGGTGTAAATCTGCTAATGAAAAACGCTACAACGGAAGCCTTAGGAAAAGCAGGTATTAGCGGGGCGGTTGGTACGGGCGCGATTATGCAGGGTGCAGATATAGGTAGCGATACTTATGAACGTATTCGCTCCGAGTTAATAAAGGACGGGGTTGACCCAGAGGAAGCTAACCAGACTGCACTAATTAAAGGCCGTGAAGCTGCTATTAACGCAGGGCTTATCTCAGTAGGCACAGCATTTCTGCCCGGCGGAACAACAATCGAACGTGCGCTAGCAGGTAAAGGTGCGCCCGGCGTAGGGGGGTTTACTCGTGGGCTTCTTGGGGAATCTTTCTCAGAAGGTGTTGAAGAAACAGGCGGTCAGTTTGTTGGTAACCTTGCAACGCAACAAGTATTGCCAGAAACAAGTTTAACGCAAGGGCTAGGTCAAGCCGCAGGTTTAGGCGTATTAGCTGGTGGCTTTTTTGGCGGCCCAGCTGGTGCAATAAATGCACGTAGTGACGCTAAGTTAAAGGCTCAGTTAGATGTGGCTAAACAAATGTCTACAGAAGCTAAAACATTAGCTGAAAATGTAGAGGACGATTTACTCCAAGCGCGTAGAGATGCCTACGCCGTAGAACAAGCAGAAATGCAACAGCGTATTGACGCAGAACGTTTTCAAGGCTCGCAAGCTTACGCAGATTTATCTAAAAAAATAGATGCTATGAAAGCGAAGGCCCAAGCGTCTAAAGATAAGTACGACGCTAAAATGTCAGAGTTCTCGGCATTTACTGATTCCAACCCAGATTTATTTGGGTTAGTCGTACCCGAACAAGAAGTAACAGGGGTCGAGCAAGAAAACGCTCCGCAAATTAGTTCTGACGTACCCGCCGGGCAATTAGCACTACCTTTAACTGATGAAGCTGGGCAACTTGGGATGCCTGAATTTGGTGGGGCGCAGCCAAGCACCGTAGCCCCCGCGCCTATTGTGCAAATTGAAGAAGATTTTGTTAACTATCTAGGCATTCCTAAAGGTGCGAAGAAAGTACGCGCCGTGTTGTTAGGTAAAGACTTAGGCGACCCCGTGCAACTCACTGAAGTTAGAGGGGCTTTAGAAGATTACGCAAACGTCTCATCAAGTACGGGGGTAATCAACCGCATAGAAGAGTTCTTAACTAATCCTGCTTTTGGGGTGCAACAAGAACTGTCTTTTCCTGCTAGAACTAGAACGCGGGTTAAAAAAGTATTGCAAGAAGGATTACCACAAACGCAAGGAGTGCAAGATGCTACAACTGAGTCGGGCATTGACGGACAATCAGGTGAGCGAAGCGTGGAAGTGGCTGACATGGGCAGTGCACCAACCGCCCCACCTACGGATACCTCCACAGGAACTACAGGACCTAGAGGACGAGGACTGGCTGATGTTAATGCAGGGGCTAGAACAAACGCTCCACGAAGCCAACCGCCATCGGATACACTAAACGCAGAAAGCATAGCTCCGACTAATATATTTGCAGGGAAAACCCTAACATCTGCCCAAACGCAAACCGCTGAGGGGTATGAGAATACCTATGCAACTCTTACAAAAAGTAACCCAAGTGCCGCTTCAGTATCTGCGTTGTCTACACCCAAGAATAAAATACTGGCTACACCCAACCAAAAGTTATTAGAACTAATAGCCGCGGATATTTATAGCAACGAAAATAATAGCCGCCGTAAAGCTAATTCGTTATACAAGAGTTTACCCGCCGAAAGTCAGAGCTATATAGAGAGCGTAGTAGATTCGTTTAAAGCTATGGAAACCCGTGGGGCTGCTTTTGTAAAACTTGAAGAACAAAAGAAACTTGCGGATAGAGAGTTCCAAAGATCTTTAAATATAGATGATATGGATACGCCTAGTGCAGCACGTGCGGGGCCTACTGGGCGAATTACCCCTAAACTATTAACGGCAGTTTACTCTGGCAGAACATTAGACGCGCTTAAAGAAATTGCGAGTAACCCTTTATATAACGTATTAGAGCGTAGCGTTGCCCAGAAATTTGTAAACAGTAAGATTTCTAAGTTGCCTAACCTAGAAGTTGTGGCGGGCGATGTCATGGTGCTTGAGGGCGCGAGTGGGCAGTACCAGCCTTACACAGATACCGTGCAGATAGTATCAGGCGAAGTTGACTCGCATACTGTGTTGCATGAAGTGACACACGCATTTTTACATGCTCTTGTAACGCAGTTTGAAAGAGGGCGGTTATCTACTCCTTCTTTAGTTAACTTACAAAAGATTTACGAGCATATAAAGAACGTTGCGCCCGAGTTAATAGCGAGAAAGGATACCAGTTACGGGCTGTCTAGCCTTACAGAATTTTCTGCTGAGGTTATGTCTAACCCAGAATTTCAAGCTGCGCTGCGTAACATACCTTACGACAACCGAAATGCGTTTGCTAAGTTCGTGCAATACGTTATGGAGTTGTTCGGGGTGCAGTCAAATAAAAATACTGCACTAGCCGAGGCTTTGATTCAAGCGGATAACTTACTTAACGCAGGGCGTAACTTACAGCAAAACGTTTTTACAGGTAGTAAGCGGAACACGTCCCCTACTGCCCCATTAGTACGTAACGACTTAGAAGATATTTCTAAACGTGCGGGTGGCATAGCGGAAACCCCCCCTCCTAAACGTGCCTTTCAAAGTGCTAAGGAAGCGGTTACTAAAGATAATGTATCTAAATTCTTAGATAAGCTTGAGACTAAATATTTCTCGTTTGATGCCGGATTTTCTAATGCCATACGCGATCAACTTGAAACTAACAACCCAGACTGGGCTGCGGTCAAAGACGATCTGCTATCTATAAGCACATCCCAAGCGCTACACGCCGATGGGATAGCAATTAAGTTCTTAGAGAAAGGTAATGTGCGGTACAACAAAGAGTTAAGTAAGTTTGAGGCAATTGACGATAAAGATAACTACATTACTTTAGTTAACGAGCTCAAAAGTATTGCTATTGAAAGCGGGGTTCCGTTTGACACCCTAAAGCAGTACGCTAACCAAGCGTTTATTGCAGATCGTATTTCGGGCATGTCAAAAACAGACAAAGATTTTTACTCTAACTTAACCCCCGCCCAAGTCCAAGCGGGCTTAGAGTTCTTCAAAGCTATACCTCGTTTGCGTGACGTGCAGAATATCTGGAACGGTATCCGTAAAAACGCTATGGCAGTTGCAGTAGATAGCGGGCTGTACTCAGAGAAAGAATCAAAAGACTTACTTAATGTTATGGACTATGTGCCGTTCTTTAGGGAAGATCAAATAGCGGCAGGTGCAGGCCCCCGAGAGTTTGGGCGCGGGTTGTTAGATTTTGCTAAGAGCAAAAAGATTCGTGGTAGTGACCAGAAGATAAACGACATTTTTGACAACATGGAGCGTTGGACTAGCTACACTGTGTCCCGTGCTGTAAAGAACCGCACCGCTAATAACATGCTTAGTATTTCTCAGAAGTTATTTCCTACTGGAGTTAAACAGTTGCGCCAAGACGAGCCTGTTCGTATGGAAGAGCGTAACAATGTTATTGATATTTACGTAAACGGCCAACGCAAGAAGTTTAAGTTTTCAGACCCGTTGTTTGTGCAAGCCTTTGGTGGTATGGAAGGTATTGCGTCACCTCTTTTAAGTGGTATAGCGGGTAAGGGGGCAACTAAGGCGGCTAACTTCTTGCGTAAAAGTATTGTGCTAGTACCCTTATTCTCTATCTCACAGTTGTCTCAAGACTCTGTAAGTGCGATGTTTACTTCTGGGCTTAAGAGCCCGATGAAGTTGCCGTTTGAAGTTGTAAAAGAGTTTATAAATACCCTGCGTGACACAAGCGCTACGCATGACCGTCTGTCTAATTTTGCTGCGGCAGGGGTTAGAGATTACTCCGCAGTGATCGCTAGAAGTGACCTTGAATTAAAAGCTGGTTTACAGTCAGAAACAAAAGGTGCACGAGTAATGAGTGCGCTAGAGAAGTTTGCTATGGCCTCAGACAATGCAGTACGTCAGGCTATATATAACCAGACTTTATTAGAGACAGGTGGGGTACGTGCAGAAGATGGGAGTATTCGTGGTGGGGATGAGGCTACTGCAATAGAACGTGCTTTTGAAGTTATTAATTTTAAGCGTTCTGGCAATAGCGGGGTTGTGCAAGTAGCCAAGCAGGTGATTCCATTTTTCGGCGCTTACTTGCAAGCTATGAACGTAATGTACAAAATAGCCACAGGGCGTGGTATATCCCCGCAACAACGTGCAGAGGCACGGGCTAACTTACTGTCTACCTCTATTAAAGTAGCGGCTCTCGCATTCTTGTATACCGCTTTAGCGTCAGATGATAATGAGTATGTAAAAATGGATAGGGCTACACGTGATCGTAGTCTGATAATCCCCGGCACTTCTTTTAAGTTACCGTTACGCCCAGATTTATTCTTGCTTCCAAAAATGATTGGGGAATACGCTTACTTAGGAGTTACTGACAACGGGTTTACCGACGGTAAAAAAGTGCGTGCAGCTTTCCGTGACGCTATAGTAAATTCAATTCTTAGCCCAACTGCTGTACCTCAAGCAATTAAACCGATTTTAGAAGTTGGCATCAACTACAGCTTTTTTACTGGGCGTCCTATTATTGGTCAAGGTTTAGAACGGTTGCCTACTGACCAGCAGACTAGTATCTACTCGTCAGAACTTGCTAAGATGATGGGTTCTACTGGGCTTATTGCACCTGTAAATGCTGATCATCTGATGCGTGGGTATTTCGGTACAGTTGGTGGGTTACTCAACGCTGTGATAAGTAGCGTAGTACGTACGGTAGATGGTAGATCATTACCTGAAGTGCCCACCGCAGATGCGCTTGGTAGAGTACCCGGGTTAAGCCCATTCTTAGCCAAAGAGTATGGTACAGGTGTTAAGAACGACTTCTACGAATTGCAAAAAGAAGTTGACGTAGCTGTAGCGGGCTTTAACCGTTTGAAGAAATATGGCACTATTGCAGATGCCCAAGAGTTCGCTCAAGAAAACAAAGAGCTAATTGGTTTACGTACTCAAGTGAATCGCATACAGACTCAGTTAGCTAAGTTACGTGTGCAAGAGCGTAAGATAATTGAAGCCCCCGATTCTGTTATGGATGCTGCCCAGAAAGGAGAAGCGGTGGCACGGATTAAAGCGCAGGAGGAACGCATGCGGACTAATGTGTATACCTTACGGGGGCGTGCGGGGTTTTAAGGGCAAAAAAAACCCCACCGAAGTGAGGTCTAACCTTAATGGGATATATTAAGGAGGAGATTGAGTTCAGTATATCACTCAATAACCCACATCCGCAACCCATACTTGTTATTTTCTATAACAGCTTTGCAGATTGTTTTTATTTTCTTACGCCGGGCTTGTGCTTGTAATACCTTTATGTGCTGTTCTCGATCTATGCACGGTATAAAAAACGACATGCCCGGCTTAAGGTCATTCCACGGTATCAGGAATATCGCGTTCAGTATTCTCAACATTTACGATGCTCTCTTCATTAAAGAAATCTAATTTAGAGGTGTCAAACCAAAGTGCATGAATGTTCACATCGGCATCAAAGTTAGTGCCTGAACTCATACGCTTGCGCTTCATACCCATAAACGCACCAAGCTTCTTATACTGATCTAACGACTCATCAAAGTTGACCTTCCACTTATTGCACTCGGTACGATACTCCTTAGAAGAGATATACAGAATTTTTGTATCAGGCTCATACCGTGCCGTTAATGAACCGCGTGGCTCACGAATCGGGCCATGCTCTAACCCTGTACGGCTATCCTTCTTACCATTGATGACTAATATCTCATGGAACCTACGTTGGATTAAGTTACCAAGAAAGTCGCTACCTTCTTCCATAAGCTTTTCGTTTTGCGCACGTGAAGAAATAATGTGGTTAACAATGTACTTAAGCACGGGGCGGTGGTCGATATCGTGCAAGCCTAGTTTACGAGTAATGATACCCGCGGATATTGCCAGAGCTGCCTGTATAGCCCAGAACCGTTCGCTTGTGTGCATGTTAGCTGCGCGTTCAATCTTCTGCTGTATCTGTTCTACGAAGTCGATAACCTGAGGTAAGTTATTTAAAAGGTATTGTAGGAATGGCGTTATAGCATGCCCGTAGTTTGCGTTTAGTTTGGCAAAGTGTTGGCGACTCCATGCAGGGTTGTCTAGCGGGTCTTTGGTAATCTGCAATTCCATTACGCGCATAAGCTCCCCTTCGGGCATAGCCTTCATAGACATAAGTGCGTCAGGCACAGACCTATTAGTCGTAGCAATAATACCTGTAGACCACTTAGTAAGGTTTAAGCGCTCTGCATTTTCTGCGGACTTCATGCGGTTCTTACCACGGCCTTGCGTAATGTCATAGATTAAATTGGACATATCCTCAACACTTAACTGAGTCATCTCGTCAAACAAAACTGGTACGTTACGCAGGGTGCCAGTGCGCTGTATCTTGTGGTTATGGGTGTCTTTAGCCAACATCATCCAACCTTCTTTAGGGTTGCCGTAAATACTGGCAATAGCACTCAGAATAGTTGTCTTACCTGTGCCCGATTTCTGAGACCTAAGGCTTAACATATATCCTTCAAGCGCAGTGAACTTTAGTAACACATTACCAAAACCCATAAAGAACGCAAACGCTCTAGCCTCCATATGCTCTCTGCTGTACGCGTTGACTACATCTTTCCATGTATGAAAGTCCCCCTTAGTGCCGAACATAGGCACCATGGTTAGTGTTGACGCAGTTGGTGGGCTGTATAGAACATCAGTAGCTGTGACTTCCTTATCGCCTATGATAAATCCTGTGTCATCATCCGTCCAACCGAATTGCCTACGGGCTTTGTCCGGTGCGGTAGTAGACTGCAAATGCTCCGCCCATTTCGCTATGTATCTCATAAGATTATCCTGTTCTTTGTTAAGCGCTACTACGCCATTCTCGGCGATCTTATCCCTAAACCTATCCTTAGACATTAAAGTTGTGAAAGGCATTAGAAATTCTTTTACCCCACCTTTAGGTAAGTGAAGTCTAATCAATAGTGTGTGCCCTTGGTCAGGGTCTTCGATATGGCTTACTGCGTAAAGGTAGTATGGGTATACTAGTTCGGTAACTTTATTACCTTCTTCATCTTTGAACTGAATATACACACCGCTATTAGCGCCCTTCACATATGGAAATGGGAATACATCTGGCACTTCAAATTGACGTACCGTACCATTAGCATTTTCTTCAACAACTATCTGAGGGATTGCAGGGGCTTCGATTAACTCTGCGCCTAACTGTAACGGTGTACCGATCTTGTGTGGGCATCCTGCACATCCAGACGGGTTTATCTTCTTGTACGTAGAACAAGTGTACGGACCTTTAGTACTATCAGCTTTATTTCTAGCGGTCTGCTCCGAGTAATCTGGGTGCTTGTTAGACATAAAACGAATAGCTTTCTCCTTGTCCTCGCAACGCACAGCAATAGACAAAGCCGCCCGCCATAATGGTTCTTCAATCGTCTCTTGGTTGTTATAGGCATGCAAGATTTGGGCGCAACCTTTTTCTTGTATGGACAACTCTAAAATTGTTTTAAATTTGTATTGATGGTTACTCATTAATAACTTTGTAGTAGGGTCTAACTCACGACGTAAGTGTTCAGGTACTGCGCCCATACTAGCAAACACGTCTTCTACAAAATTAAATTTTGCTTTAAGTACTTCTAATTCAACTGGTGCGCCTTCTAACAACACAACTACATCTAGTGGGTTATCAAAGTTTTTAAAATTCTTAGTGCCGGGCACGCGTAGTATGCGAGCCACGTCAGCAGTGACCACAGGGTCAGCGTATAACTTATGCCTGTCGCATAAAGACTTCAACGACTCAGCTATAGGCTTCCATACCGCGGGGGTAACGGGCTCAGTAAGTGTCCAGTATGCATGAACACCGCGCCCAGAATTAACAATCGTAGGCTTAGGTAGCTCTAACTCTTTAACAAACTTTCTAAGCGCGTCTATGCCTTCTGCTTGGTCAGCGTATGGCTTACCTGTACCACAATCTAAGTCTAGGAAAAAACTGTTTAAGGCGCTAGCGTTGGATACAACACGCCCTGCTTTATTATCTGTGAATGATGCCAACCCAAAGTAAGCATCGTATTGTTGGTCTAGTAACTCTCTCGCACCTGCCTCAAGCTCCTCGATCGTGCTAACAAACTTCTGTCGGGGCTTGGCATTATTTTTTAGACCCATCACGCAGTAGTAACCGTTTGTAGGCAACACTGCGGATAGAAATTTATTCGTTATCAAAATAGCCGCCTTTTGGCCGTCAAAAATAGGAGAGGCAGGGGTGTGACGGCTACACCCTTTTCAGTCAGCTTACCCTAGCCTTCCTTTACAACACTTAACGATTCTGATTTATCAATTTCTGCATAGCTACATGAAACTTCTCAGGGGCATTACTTTTACCACAGAACCAAGAGTAAACAGTAACTTTACTTACCTCGAAGTACTCAGCAATTTCCCTAGCAGGTATGCTTCTAGTAATACAAGCCTTAGCAAATTGCACCCCAATCTTCTTGGGGTTGGCTTGATTTACATTCTTGATAAACCTACGGGTGTACCCTGTAGGCATGACGCCCTCCTCTTAATCGTCCCACTCATCTAAGACAGAAGATAGGTCTTGCTTAGGGGCGGGCTCTTCTTTCTTAGACGCGCGTTTCACAGGCTCTTCAACTTCAACTTCAGGTTGAGCCTTAGGTTTGGCTTTAGGCTTCTCCTCTGCAACTTCTTCTGCGTCCCCAACATCTACTGCAATTGCTATTGGGGCAGACTTAACTACGTTGTCAGCTTGAGCGACTGTCATAGTGATCGCTTTAATTGCGTCAGGTGCTTTACCTTGTTTGATTGCATCTGCATGCTCATCTGTTTCTAAGAAACGTACGGGCTTGAATGTAACCTTAGGTGTTGCACTGGCTGTATCAAAACGCATCTCAGTAACAACCGCAGTGATAGGTACACTTTTAGACCCAATCATTTTGGCGTACATCTCAAGAGGCCACTTACCTGATTCACCTTCACCAAATATTGATGTAGACGGTAAAGTGATTTGGAAAATGTCTCCCTTGATATCGTTATCAAGAACAACTGCTATACGGCGTGAGAAACGACAGGCGCGTGACTCACCTTGACCCGAACCTTTTACGTTTTGTGGGCATGAGAAACATGCTTTAGACTGGGGTTCAGTAGCAGATTTGTCTGGGGCTTCACCGTCAGCAGACCAGCAAGTAGGCGCGGTAACCTCACCCTTCTTATAAACACCTGTGTAGAACGTACGTGACACCTTAGGTGCAGCAGCTACGATAATTACGTTAAGTGTTCTTTCTTCTTTCTGTGCAACTTCTTTGCCGTTGACCATTAAACGCCATACGCCACCTTCGATTGAGATACGTTTGCCACCGCCACTACCGCTACCCATAAGGGCTCTAGTTGTAGCATCAAGCTCAGCTGTACGTAAGTGTGCGGGTAGGCCACCATCAAGAACTGATAAATCGTTACTCATTTCGTCTTCTCCTTAAGATTTACGACGTACAGAAACTGTATATGCTGCGTCCACATTTAAACCCGGTGGATGCAAATCGGGGTTCTCTTCTAAAAAAGTATCCATAGCTGCGTTAGAGATACGGCGTTGTAGTAGTGGAAAGGCATCGTTCTTCTTTATAAACTCGTAAAGCGAGCCCCAATCATTAGTCCAATAATTCTTTGTTGAGCGTCTAGTAACCGTGCCAAATTCGGTGCGTAGGCTTTCTACACCTGTCTCTTTACATATATCAAGTAACCTACCTTGAATAAGTTTTTGTTGCTCTTCAAGTTCCGTAGCCTTCTTTTCTAACTCTGATCTAGCATCGCGTATTTTAATATACGCTCTTACTAAACGATCTACAGGTACGTCTGTCATTTCTCTCTCCTTAGTATTAGATATAAATTTTAGTATTAAAACTTAACTTTGTCAATCCCCTTCTAAAATATTTTGATATAAGTCAATAACTCTAGTGTGTATGTCTACTTTATTTTCTAGCATCTTATACATTTTCTTTTCTACTGGCGATCCCTGTAGCCGTACTACAGTACATGGGTTTCGTTGACCTGCACGGTGCACGCGGGCATTCGCTTGCAGGTATGTTTCAACTGAAGTAATCGGGCCAAACCAAACAATAATATTTGCGGCTGTTAGTGTTACACCATGTGCTGCCGCTTGGGGTTGAATGACTAGTACCTTGGGGTCATCGTTTTCTTGAAACCGTTTAAAAATATCTGTGCGTTTAGTAGCTGATACACTCCCGTTAATAATCTCTGCAGTCACTCCGCTAGCAATTAAAGACTCTGTGATGATCTCAATAGTATGTCTAAACGGTGCAAATACTAACACTTTGTGCGAGGCTTCTTCGATAACTTCTTTTAGCTCTGCTATACGATTAGATGCATCGAACTTTACTACCTCTCCACTATCCGAGTAGACCGCACCACATGATAACTGCAACAACTTATTTAGGTTAGCTGCTGCGTTCACGGTTGTAATTTCTTCGCCCGCAGCTTTCGTAATCATTTCCTTGCGTATGATTTCATAGTACTTATATTGTTGAGCAGTGAGTGGTACTTCTCGAGTTGTATATGTAATCTCAGGTAGATCGAGGCATTCTTTTTTTGTAAAACGTATAGCAGGTTGTAGTACGTTATGCACAATAGTATTTGAATCGGGTTTAGGCGCCCATTTAAATTGAGTTACCTTGTGCATTACCATATCTCTGAATGAGCCAAAGAATTTAGGTACACCTGTTGGGTTAATAATTTTAGCCAGTCCGTACGCGTCTGTTGGGGATTGCGCTGCGGGAGTACCTGTTAGCATCCATACCCAAGTATCAGGTTTAATGACGGAGGCTAATGTTTTCCATCGTGTTGTGGATACCGTTTTGTATGCGTTGGCTTCATCTACAACAATTAGATCAAAATTATTTTCTTTTATTTCATCTTTTATAATGTTAAGCCCATCGTAATTACATATAACAAACTCAGCATCACCATTTACAATTTGTATGCGTTTCTCACGTGAGTGGCTATGGGCTACTGCACTGGTACGGTGTATTGCAAAACTAAACAAATCATTTTGCCATGCAGACTGCATGATAGATAACGGGCACAGCACTAACACCCTGCGTATTACTTTCTTTTTCATTAGGTAGTCAGCTGCCCATATAACGCTACCCGTCTTACCTGTACCTTGCTCACTAAAACAAAACGCTCTACGGTATAACGTCAAGAACGAAGCTGTTGTCTTTTGGTGATCAAACGGAGTGTACATGCCAGACCAACTGTAGTCTTTAAATATGGGGCTTGGCACATCTTTAATTCGTAGGTTCTTAAGTACCTGTGCTTCCTCTAGCCCCCACTTCACTAGCACTTCGTTATCCCCTACTTTCTTGGCTTTAGGTATCACCGTAGTTATTCTATCTGGGTTGCGTACCTTCAGTAACAACGCCTTGTTTTCTATGATTTCCAAACTCTTCTCCAATGGCTTAAAGGGCTAAACCATGATTTTGATTTAGCCTTCCAAGGGTTTTCGCTTTTGTGCGAATTATTTAATAGTATTACTTTTTATAACAAAGCCGTCAAGCTTTTTTCTTTTTGTAGTTACGAGCACGATTCTTAGCAGGTGATTCTAGTTTTACCCCATCTTTATTAGAACCGCCTTTAGACAGAGCTTTTACGTGCGATACATCTTTACCTGTTCTATTTACACCTTCTTTGTCTAGCTTACGCCTAGCACGTTGGCGCTCCATTCTATTCTCATGTTCCCCGCGGGCTACTTGCTTCGCGTATTCGTCTTTGTATGGTCTTGGTTTATTTACGTACGGCATGGTGTACCTCGTTTAAGTTAGTGATTCCTGCCATTATGTTCACAATCCAACACAGGGCAAAAGTTACGGCATGTGAAGTTTGGTTTTTTAATCCAAACATTATTTTTAAGGGCACCTTCTAACTGCTTAGTGCCTGTTATCCAACTGTTCCATAGAACACTTTGTTCTTCTTGGTGGTAGTCATGCTTAACAAACTGTTCTGAAACAACAAATAATAAGCCGCCTTTAACGCGCTTGACTTGCGGGAAGTGCTTAAACACCGCTAAAGACAGAATCTCTAACTGAGCAGTGTCCGCGTACTTTGCACTCTTTCCAGTCTTGTAGTCAACAACATAAGCTGTATCATCTTGCAAAATAATTAAGTCCGCAACCCCCCGCCACCACACCTCAGGGTCATAAAAACCACAAGGGCTTAGGTCATATTTTAACCCTAGCTTACTCTCACACAACTTCTCACCTGCAATTTTATTAAGCCTGTCTAGCGTGGGTACTATGAAGTCATATTTCTTTGGGACTGGGGTGCCTTTGCCTATGTAATCCTCAGCAGCTTTATGCACCTCTAACCCATACATGACAGCCTCAGTCTGTTTCTCCACAATATCTTTTACGATACGTATCTTGTAATACTTATGTGGGCACTGTTTAAACAAACCCAGTGATGAATACGACCAAGTGTAATTACTCATGTGCAGTCCCAATTAAAATATAGCTTGTATTTTACCCGTAAACCCCATTGCTTATCCAATTCCAGTACTGTCTGTTTACTGCGCATTGTTCTTTAAAGGAACGTTTCGGGACAAGCGCTTTTGCTAGTTCTTTCGTATGGGCGATTAATTTTTTTGTCTCTTCGGAATCTTCTAAAATTTTAGGCCGGGCTTTTTTCCCGGGTTTGTCATTAACATCAGGCCCTTCTGCATACACAGTAGCTAACCCCCCATCTTTTGTAGCTACCCGCCCGCTTGCATGTATTAAATTTCTAGTACGTAAGTAAAATAACGCACGTCTAACAGGGTTTACAGTAAGTTTAGTTGTCTCTATTATCGTCGCTATGGTTACCCCGTCTGTAGCCTCCATAATTACTTTGGCTACATCCCCACGGGACTTTGGTTTTTCAGTGCTAATACTTTGTAAAGTTGGAGCTGTGTACGAATCAATAAATTCTTTTTTCATTTTATACCCCCTCCTTTAGCTAGCCCTTGTAAGTACCCAATCTCAAACACACGGCGCATTGTAAGCATTGCAAGTTCCTCTTTGGACATACTTGAAATAAACATAACTGATTGCTTTATAACCTCTATACGCATTTTAGCTAATTGATTGTTTTCATATTGATGCCATACCTCTTCTTCCTCTTCCTCAGAGGTAGGGGGATCAAAATTTAGGTCTAGTTGTGTGGGTGTCATGTCATGTCCATATTTTAGGGTTTTAGGTACACGTCACGATAACGTGTACCTTTTTAGGTGTTTTGTGTACATATTATTTATTTATCTCCTCTAGTCGGCGCATTGTTTCTTCAATGCTTTCGTAAACGCCTAAGTCCATGTCAAAGATTGCTTGGACTTCTTTTTCACTGAGACTTACCCAAGCGTGCTTCTGTGGTGCTGTATATAGATCAACGCCACCTTCAGGATAAGACCCTTTTGGGTAAACTAAAATGTGACTGTAATCATCTGAAATAAATCCTTGCAAATCGGTGTCCGCAACAGACCCAATAGGTTCTTGGCGTTCTGCTTGCCGAATTGCTTGACGTAGTGCTGGTATAACTTCGTCGGCGTAACACATATCAAATATTTGGGTGTCACCCGTGCGATGGATATGATCCAAAGCCTCCAACGCTTGCTTCATTGCTTCAACGGACATTATTTTTCTCCCTAACTGCTTCAATCGCATCTTGCAAATCAGCTAGACTGTGTAAAACAAAGTACCGTCATCAAGTTCATAAGGACACCACATTCCAAATGATTGGTCGTCTGCATCTGACCGA
>Ga0209702_10005924_pt1 | contig 16157 bp, 15 predicted proteins | sample FRY01_FD_187210 | JGI IMG/M metagenome (GOLD analysis project Ga0209702, IMG submission 187210) | Freshwater microbial communities from Lake Fryxell liftoff mats and glacier meltwater in Antarctica - FRY-01 (SPAdes) (version 2) | ecosystem: Environmental > Aquatic > Freshwater > Ice > Glacier... | reverse complement strand
GTACCGTAGAAGCTAAAAATGCTGCTTCTGAAGCCACTTTGGCAGAAATGCTTAAAACAATGAAGTCGATTGGCAAAGCAGGTAGTAGCGGCGGAAATAATACCGGTAGCAGCGGCGGAAATAATACCGGTAGCAGCAGCAGTAACAAAGGTAGCAGTACTGCTGGTGGCCCAACTATATTTAAAAATATAGCATTAAGTGCAACACAATTAGCAGGAAAATTTAATCAAGTAGCAGGCGATTTAGCTGCAATGGGAAATTCTGCAACCGATGCTGCTAAGATGTTTTCTGGAATTCCTATTCTTGGAACAGTATTCTCTACAGTGGCATCGTCTGCAAATAAGATGTCAGATGCATTAATATCAGCATCGTCAGGCGGCGCATCGTTTGGCGGCAGCATATCAAGTTTTTCAAAGAGTGCAAGTGAAGCAGGAATGAATCTTCAAGAGTTCGGTTCTTTAATAGCTGCTAATGGTGCTGGCATGTTGGGATTCGGTGCAACTACTGAAGATGGTGCAAAGAACTTTGCAAGAGTGTCAAAGAATTTAAGAGAAACTAGCGGTGAGTTATATGCACTTGGAATGTCAACTCAAGAAATTAATGAAGGTCTTGTAAATTATGGTAAGAATTTAAGACTTCAAGGATTGCAAGGAAATAAATCTAATACTGATTTGGCCAAAGGCGCAAAAGACTATCTTAAAGAAATGGATTCGCTAGCAAAGATAACAGGTGAAGATCGAAAAGCAAAAGAAGCAGAGCGAGATGCATTGTTAAAAGATGCACAGTTCCAAGCATCAATGATGGGAGTAAATGAACAAGTAAGGGCATCGTTCTTAGGAACTGTACAGGCATTGCCTAAAGGCATGCAAAACTTTACAAAAGATATTTTGGCAGCCGGCACAGCAACTACTGAAGAAAACCAAGCATTAATGGCACAGATGCCCGAGTCGGCAGCAATGCTGACCCAATTCCACGCTAAGATGCAGAGAGGCGAAGCAGTTACTGATGCCGAACGAAATAGACTTAATAATCTAATGGCCAAGGAAGGTCCGAAAGCATTGCAAAATATGAAATATGCTGCGGCTGCTGGCGGCGTGGCAGCAGGTACAGTTAACAGTTTGGCATCGACTTTAGAAATACAACAGGATGCAGTTAAGAAAGGACTAGCAGGCACCGCAAACGCAAGTAAAACAACCGACGGCTTTAATGAAAAAATGCAGAAGATGGGGCAAACGCTATCTGTCATTAGTAATACGTTTACACAATTTTTAGCCAGCAGCGGATTTTTAGATATAATGATGGTAGGAGTCCAGTTGGTTGCAACTGTGATATCAGAAATACTAATGCCAGCATTGGCAAGTTTAGGAGCATTTGTAAAAGAAAATCTATTACCAGTGTTTAATACAATAGGTACATTTATTAAAGACCAAATATATCCTGCATTCCTTTTCTTAGCATCGGTAGTACAAGTTGATATTATTCCAGTATTGCAAACATTAAGTGAAATTGTGTCACAGTATGTTTTTCCTGCTTTAGAATCTATCGGCAGTATGATTTCAACTTACGTGTTGCCTGCATTTGAAACTATTGCTACATTTATTGTTAATAATGTTACGCCTATATTATTAGGAGTGGGAACAGCACTAGCTGCATATGGGTTATATCTTGCTGCGGCTACAGTCGTTGGGTGGCTAGCAACTGGGGGACTTACTGCACTAGCCAGTGCCACGCTAGCCGCAGCATTACCATTCCTTGCAATTGCAATTCCTATAGTTGCTCTCATTGCCGGATTTAAATATCTGTACGACACCGGATGGACGTTAGGATCAGCATTTGAAGGGATTAAAGATAATCTAAAAGGATTTTTCTTAACTCTAAAAAACGGATTTTTTACATTGCTAAACAAAATCCCCGGAATGAGAGGAGATTTTGATGACGAGCTTGCAAGTATAAAAGCAGAAAAAGAAATCCTTAAAGCCAAAGAAGAAATTAGAGACGATACTCGCAAGGCAGTTGCAGACGAAAGAAAAAATGATAATAAAAAAGAACAAAGAGCCGAAGCCGCTAAAAAATTAGACGAAAAAATTCAACAGCACGCTGGCAAATTTGGTAATGCTATAGGAAAAACAGCAGAGAAAGCAGAGAAAGATGCAAAGATAGTAGACACTAATGCAGGCGCCGAAGCACTGTTAAAACAATTTGCAGGGCAACAAGGCAGTGCTCTAGTTCCAAAAGATCAGCAAGCATCAGCAAAAGCCGATGCTGCCCAACAAGGCAGTGCTCTAGTTCCAAAAGATCAGCAAGCATCAGCAAAAGCCGATGCTGCCCAACAAGGCAGTGCTCTAGTTCCAAAAGATCAGCAAGCATCAGCAAAAGCCGATGCTGCTAAAACTACGCTGGTTGCCGATGCAGAATATAAAAAAGTAACAGATGCAGCAGCTAAAAAAGCAGCAGAAGAAAAACTCAAAGAAGATGCAAAAGCACAGGAAGCAGCAAAGCCTACAGGTGCTGCCCCGACTCAAGAATCTGCGGAAACCTTGCTTGCGCAGTTAAATACTAACATGACACGATTAATTCAGATAACTCAAGAACAAAAATCCATCAGCGAAGATCAGCTGAGGGGTATTAAAGGTATGTCTGGTAATTTGTTTGCTTAAGGATAATAAATGAGTTGTGAAAATTTTTATGTTTATCGATATAATAACGAGGACGGTACTCCATTTTATATCGGTAAAGGTAGTAAAAATAGAATTAATAAAGGATTAGTATAATGGCTGGATGGCGTAAGTATTTCACTCCCGTTAATGTAGATAACATGAGCGGAAGCACAAGTCCACTGAACGGCAGAGGTCGTCCTGGACCAGCACGAACAAATTATTCAAGCTATTTGCCTGATGTATACGCTGGCAGTCCGAATCGTGTTGAACGCTACATGCAGTATGATACTATGGATATGGACAGTGAGGTCAATGCTGCCCTAGACATTCTTGCAGAATTCTGCACACAGAAAGATAAAGAAAATCGTACACCGTTTCAGACATTTTTCAAAGGGGCACCTACATCTACTGAAGTTAAGCTGTTAAAGGATGCGCTACAAAAGTGGGCTAAAGAACAACAATTTGAAACTAGAATTTTCCGTATTTTTAGAAATGCAATGAAGTACGGTGACTGTTTCTTTATTAGAGATCCACAAACACAGAAATGGTTGTATGTTGATCCTACCAAAGTCAGTAAGATTATTGTTAACGAAAGCACAGGCAAGGTTCCTGAGCAATACGGTATTAAGGACATTAACTTTAACTTTGTAAATCTAGTAGCAACTACTCCTCACGGAACTGCCAATACAAGTCCCAGCGGCACTAGCAGTTACTCTACTGGCGGCGGCTTTGGCCGAGGCATGGTAGGTGATGTTGCTCGTTCAAATGGAACAAGATTTAGTAATGCACAAAACGAAATTACAGTTGATGCTAAACATGTTGTGCATATTAGTCTAAGTGAAGGACTTGATAGAAACTATCCATTTGGCAATAGCATTCTAGAGTCAGTGTTTAAAGTATACAAACAAAAAGAATTGTTAGAAGATGCGATTATTATCTATCGTATTCAACGTGCGCCTGAACGCAGAATTTTCTATGTTGACGTTGGTAACATGCCAGCACACATGGCTATGAGCTTTGTTGAACGTGTTAAAAACGAAATTCAACAACGTCGTATTCCGAGTTCAACAGGCGGCGGCAATAATGTAATTGATGCTAGTTACAATCCGTTAAGTGTAAATGAAGACTACTTCTTCCCACAGACAGCAGAAGGTCGCGGATCCAAAGTTGAAACACTACCAGGAGGTACTAACCTAGGCGAAATTACAGACCTACGTTACTTTACCAACAAATTATTCCGTGCTTTAAGAATCCCAAGCAGCTACTTGCCAACAGCAATCGACGAAAGTCCAAACCAAGTAGGTGACGGAAAAGTAGGTACTGCATACATTCAAGAATTGCGATTTAATGAATATTGCAAACGCTTGCAAAGCATGGTTGTGGAAACATTTGACTTAGAATTTAAACTTTGGTTAGATAATAACGGCATCAACATTGACAATAGTTTGTTCCAACTAAAGTTCAATGAGCCGCAAAACTTTGCTGCTTACCGTCAGAGTGAGCTTGATACTGCTCGTGCAGCAACATTCTCAACAGTTATGCAAATTCCACATCTAAGCAAGCGATTCGCTATGAAACGTTTCTTAGGAATGAGCGAAGACGAGATCAAAGAAAACGAACGTCTATGGAGAGAAGAGAACGGTGCAAATCTACAGTCGTCACAAGATGCTCAAAGTCAGTTGAGATCAGCAGGAATTACACAAGGTGGTATGTCAGCTGACATGGCTGGACAAACAGCAGAAGCTCCTAAGGATATGGCAGCAGCAGAACCAGGTGCTGAAGGCGGCGAGGCCGCAGCACCAGAAGCACCCGTTCAGTAATAAATACATTATGCTCCTAAACGAATTTTTTTATTTTAACGAAAAGACAAACGACTTTGCTAACGATCGTAGATACGATAATAGCAAAGATAAATCAGTTGTTAACAAAAATGACACTAGAAAAGTTCGTCTGACTCTACGTCAGATTAATCAACTACGGTTGCAGTCTGAAGCACATCAATTAGAAGCACAGTCAGAAATGGGCTTCATTCAACAAATGTATGGAACACCAGTTGGCGAAGAAGCCCCTGCAGAATAATCCGGCCTTTGTTATAGGCAACGGCACCAGCAGAGCAAAATTAAATCCGGAATCTCTATTAGATAAAGGCATAGTTTATGGCTGTAATGCACAGTACAGAGAATATAATCCTCACTATCTAATAGCAGTTGATGTTAAGATGGTCAATGAAATCATAGCATCTGGATATCATAAAAATCATCAAGTTTGGACAAATCCTAATAAAGGAATTCAAACTAAAGTCAATGTTAATTTTTTTAGTCCGCACAAGGGATGGAGTTCAGGACCTACCGCACTATGGTTTGCAGCAAGCCAAGGACATGCAAGCATTTACATCTTTGGATTTGATTATCAAGGTGTAAACGGAAAATTTAATAATGTGTATGCAGATACGTTCAATTACAAAAAATCAACAGATTCAGCTACATACTTTGGTAACTGGCTAAGTCAAACTGAAAAAGTTATTAAAGAATTCAGACATGTAAAGTTCTTTAGAGTAGTAGAATCTGGAGCATTTGTTCCAGATAAGCTAGGTACTACGCTAAGTAATCTTAGTCACATAACATTTGACGAGTTTGAAAAAACTTATCCTGAAACTACATATTCCGATCAAACCGATCAAAAAACTACCATTTAACCTCGGATACATTTAATCCGGGTAAATAATAGAACAGCCTACCCATCTTGAAGGAGAACACAACATGGCAGATAAAAACTTATTACAACAGATGCTCGAAAGTCTAGTAAATGACGATCAAGCTAAAGCAGAAGAACTATTCCACGAGTACGTAGTTACACAATCTCGTGAAATTTACGAATCGATGATCGACAGCGAAATTGCTGAAGAAACAGAAGAAGACGACGAAGAAGAAGTTGACGAGTCTTCTCACAAAGACGAAGAAGATGACGAAGACTTAGACGAAAATTTTGAAGATATCGCTATTGAAGGTGACGATGACATGGATTTAGATAGCGAAGATCCAACAGACGACCTAGCAGGCGAAATAGGTCCAGAAGAAGAAGGCGACGACGAGTTTGCTGACAAATCTGAAGCAGAATTGTTTCAAGACTTAGACAGCATTGTAGATGAACTACAAGCCAAGTTTGATGCTATGAACGGCGATCATAAAGAGCCAGATGCAGACAACATGGACGGCCCAAGCGACATGGATGCTGACAACATGGACATGAAAGATGATTTTGATCTAGAAACAGTTCGTGAATATGTAGAAAAAGTTGCTACACCAAAAGGTGGAGACAACGGTGCAAACGCTAAGTCAATCGTAGCCGCTAAGAACGATATGGGCGGTACTACTGCTAATATCGCTAAAGGTGGCGAGTCTAAAGGCGAAGGCACAAAAGGCGGATTGCTAAATCCAGCTGCTAAACAAGATAACGCAGGTAACATTAACGTACCAGGCGGCAAAGCAGGTAATGCTTTCTCCAAGAAAGAAACTGCAAAGCCAGGTGATAACGGTGTAAACACTGCTAGCCTTTTCCGTGGCCGTAGGTAATAGGACACTATAGTGAAATCAACACTAGCAGAACATTTAAGTTACGACCAGGCTAAGATTGTTCTAGAGAGCGAAGAAGACGGCAGAGGCGGTAAGTCTCTGCATCTTAATGGTATTTGTATTCAGGGTGATATCCGGAATCAGAACCAACGTGTATATTCTTCTCAAGAAATTGGCAGGGCTGTCAAAACGCTAAATGAACAGATCGCTGGCGGATACTCAGTTCTGGGAGAAGTTGATCACCCACAGGATTTAAAAATCAATCTAGATCGTGTTAGTCATATGATTACCAAGATGTGGATGGATGGTCCTAACGGTTACGGAAAACTAAAAATACTTCCAACTCCAATGGGTCAGTTAATTCAGACCATGTTAGAGTCGGGAGTTAAGTTGGGTGTAAGCTCTAGAGGGTCTGGAGAAGTTGACGGAAGTGGTAACGTTCAAGGTTTTGAAATTATCACTGTTGATATTGTTGCACAGCCAAGCGCACCGGGCGCTTACCCAACACCAGTTTATGAACATTTAATGAATAACACAGGCGGCTTACAGGCATATAGAATCGCTCAGGAAGTTAAAGGCGATCCACAGGCACAGAAATACTTAGCAGAGAGTCTGAAGCGAATAATTCGCGGACTCAACTAACAGTAGGAGAAATCACATGCTAGATATCGTAAAACAGTTGTTTGAAAACAATGTGATTTCCGAAGAAATTAAATCGGAAATTGAATCTTCTTGGGAAAGCAGAATTCAAGAAAATCGTGAACAAGTCACTTCTACGCTACGTGAAGAATTTGCAGAAAAGTACGAGCATGATAAGTCGGCAATGGTAGAGGCTGTAGAGTCTATGCTAGCTGACAGGCTAACAGCAGAACTAGGCGAACTTGCAGAAGATCGTCAAGGACTAATCGAAGCCCGTGCAAACTACATTAAGAAAATGAAGACTGATGCTTCCACTATGGAATCATTTGTTCTACAGAATCTTAAGAAAGAACTTGCAGAACTACACGAAGATCGTAAATCAGTTGCAGGCAATGTAGCTAAATTAGAATCTTTTATTGTGGATTCTCTAGCGAAAGAAATCGCAGAGTTCCATGCAGACAAGAAAGACCTAGCCGAGACCAAAGTTAAATTGGTTCGCGAAAGCAAAGCTAAGTTTGAAACTGTCAAGAAAGATTTTATTAGCCGTGCTTCTACAATAGTTGCAGAAACAGTCAAGGGCGGCCTCCGTTCTGAAATGACTCAACTACGTGAAGACATTGAAGCAGCTCGTAAGAATGACTTTGGACGCAGACTTTTTGAATCTTTCGCAAGCGAGTACGCTGCATCTCACCTAAATGAGAAATCTGAAACAGCTAAACTTCTAAAGGTTGTTGAAACCAAAGAAGCAGAGTTAGAAGAAGCGGCAAAAATTGTTGCAGAAGCACAATCACTAGTAGATAAAAAAGAACGTGAACTACGTATTATAAAAGAAAACAACCAACGCAAAGAAGTTATGAGTGAATTGCTAGGTCCGTTGACTGGAGATAAGAAAGAGGTCATGGGCAGTCTATTAGAATCAGTCCAAACTGAAAAGCTTCGTACAGCATTCGACAAGTACATTCCATCAGTAATGAATGGCGGTGCACCAGCGAAGAGAGTACTTTCAGAGGCTAAAGAAATTACAGGCAATAACCAGGCACATCAAGCAAGCAGTCAAGAAGAAAAAACTGCTGAAATATTTGACATCCGCAGGCTTGCGGGACTAAAAGTTTAAGGAGAACTATAATGTCACAACTACTCGAGTCACGCTGGTCGGAGACTAAAGAAGCCCTTTTAGAGGGTTTACAAGGTAACAAGCGTTCAGTTATGGCTACTACTCTAGAGAATACCCGCAAGTATCTCGCAGAAAGTGCCACAGCTGGAGCTACATCCGCCGGTAACGTTGCAACCCTAAATCGTGTAATCCTTCCAGTGATTAGACGTGTGATGCCTACGGTCATCGCGAATGAATTAGTTGGCGTTCAGCCAATGACTGGCCCAGTTGGCCAAATCCACACACTACGTGTTCGCTACTCTAATACCTTCGACGGTACCGGTGGTGATACTGTAGCCGGTGATGAGGCATTGAGTCCATTCAAGATTGCTGAAGGTTATGCTGGTGCTACATCCGGTAAAGCAGCTAGTACAGCTGCCCTAGAAGGCGTGGCAGGTAACAAACTAAGCATTCAAATCTTGAAGCAAACAGTTGAAGCTAAGACACGTAAATTGTCAGCTCGCTGGACGTTTGAAGCTGCACAAGATGCACAAGCCCAACAAGGTATTGACATCGAAGCAGAAATCATGGCTGCTCTTGCACAAGAGATCACAGCTGAGATCGACCAAGAAGTTCTACGTAGCCTAGCTACATTGAGCTCAACAGTGTTGACATACGACCAAGCTGCTGTATCTGGTACTGCTACATTCGTTGGTGACGAGCATGCTGCTTTAGCTGTTCAAATCAACCGTGCTGCTAACTTGATCGCTCAGCGTACACGTCGTGGTGCTGGTAACTGGGCAGTTGTAAGCCCAACTACATTAACACTACTACAAAGTGCTACAACTTCTGCGTTTGCTCGCACTACAGAAGGTACATTCGAAGCTCCTACAAACACTAAGTTTGTTGGTACATTGAACAGCGCAATGAAAGTATATGTTAACACATATGCTGAGAACGACAACGTTCTAGTAGGTTACAAAGGCGCTTCTGAGTCTGATGCTGCTGCATTCTACTGCCCATACATTCCATTGATGAGCAGCGGTGTAGTATTGGATCCAGCAACATTCGAACCAGTCGTAAGCTTTATGACACGTTATGGATATGTTGAGTTGACCAATACAGCTTCTTCATTGGGTAACGCAGCTGACTACTTGGCAACTGTTGCTGTAACTTCAGCTAACTTACGTTTTGCTTAATAAGTAAAATTGCCAGCAACCTCAAAAAGGCCCCTAAGGGGCCTTTTTATTTGACAAAAAATATGTTACACTGTATAAAGCAGGCTCTAATGTATAAATAACAACATGAAACAAAAATTAATTGATCTTGTGCACAGCACAGGCTCTAAACAGATAAGTCAGGCAGTAAAGAGGGATAGCGAATTGTCGCAATGGGTGCATGCTAGTCCAGGCACAACAATTGCTGAAAAAATTTATAACACCCTGTATCCTAATCAAAGCATCTGTAATAGGGGCCATGATAAAAAATTCAAATCGCTAGCACAAGGCTATGGTTTTTGCGGTACAGCCGCACACTGTGTCTGTGCAAAAGAATCAGTATCCAACAGCGTGTCTAACACTAAATCAACACACACTACAACACAACGAGCAGAAACGCAACAAAAAAGAACAGCTACCACTTTACAAAAATACGGAGTATCAAACGTTGGACAGACACTGGCTGCCAAGACCAGTCACAAGAACACATATTTAGATATTGATAAAAATAATCAGATTGTTGCCAAGGTGCAGGCAACTAAAATATTGAGATATCACGATGCAAACTTTAATAATCCGGGAAAAATAAAAGAAACATATAGACAAAAACGTCAAGCAGGATTTTGGGTAAACAAGTTTCCAGAAAAAAATATCTCAGCATTAGAAAACAAAGAACAGCTGCTGGCATTGTACAACAGTAACACGCCAGTGGAGATTGCGGATCAGTTAAACGTGCATATTCAGACAGTTTATCGATATCTTAACGCACACGGTATTAGAGAACTATTTAGGAGTGCCGACGAGCAAGAGTTAGTAAGATTTATTCAAAGTTTGGGTATTACTAACATAGTTCAAAATACTAGAAAGCTACTGCCATCGGGCAAGGAAATTGATGTATATCTACCTGATTTAGGTATAGCAATAGAATACAACGGAGTGTATTGGCATCATGAGGATGTTGCTCACATTACTAGAGATTACCATTACAACAAGTTCAATGAGTGCGAGCAGTTGGGCATTCAGTTGATAACTATATTCTCAAACTTTTGGCACGCTAAAAAAGATATTGTAAAAAATGTTTTGCGAGTAAAGCTGCAACAATACAAAGATACCACAATCTATGCTAGAAAGTGTGCAGTACAGCAAGTGGACAATATCACAGCAAAACAATTTTTAAACAAACATCACATACAGGGATATACTCCATCAACCACATGCCTAGGGCTGTATCACAGTGATGTACTGATTGCGTTGATGACTTTTTCAAAAGCAAGGACTGGAATAGGCAAGCAGTCGACAGACACAGAACTTGTTAGATTCGCAGCCAGTGGATTAGTAGTAGGCGGAGCTGGTAAATTATTACGTTTTTATAAAAAGCTGCATCCAACAGAAATCATAATTTCTTATTCGGACAACGAATGGAGCACAGGTGCCCTATACAAGACTCTGGGATTCAAACTAGTCTCCGAAGTCAAATACAGTTACTGGTATCTAAAACCTAGAGAACACAGGCTGTATCATAGATTTACATTTTCAAAACAAAAACTAATCAAGCAGGGGCACGATGCTGCCAAGTCTGAATCAGAAATAACACGGGAGATGGGATTGTTAAAGGTATGGGATTGCGGTAAACGCAAATGGAGATTGACATGAAAGTATCTAGCGACCAAGACTTTGCCGACATTCGAAATCAGTTTAATCTATGGCGCAAACGGTTTCCTATGTTTAAGCATGATGTTCGACAGATAGAACGTATTGTCGAACAGCATATACAAGAATACAGTCGAGCATTGGTACAATATCGTCAAACACATAAAAAAAATTACTTAGAACAAGCACAAAAAGAGATAGACACAATAAATGTAGTGTTATCTACAGTAGAAAAATTAGAACTAATGTCTATGCTATCGCAAGGATAAATACATTGTCTAAATTATATCCGCAATGCGGACTTATGCAGAATCCCTCTGCGTAGACCTAAAACGTCAATTTAAGGAGAAATCAAATGGGACGTCCATTAAGAAAAGATGTACTTGGAACCGATGCTATCGGAACCCCACTATCAACAGCTACTGGTATTCGTGTTGAAGCATACTTTGGTGCTGCTGCATACACAGATGCAACCTATAACATAACAACTAACTATGCTTATATTTCTAAGCAACGTGGTGCAAAAACTTTCGTAGTAGCCAATCAAGCTGGTGCTAAAGCAACTTGTGTATTACAAGCAACTATCCCTAATAGCAATAACGAGATGAGAATTAACGGTTACATCGACGGTAACGGATCAACTCCGACTCCTATTGCTAAAATCACTAAGCGTCTTGCTACTGATTTTAGCGGCAATCGTTATACTTGGATTCTATTAAACGATTCTTCAAGCGATTACATTCAGTTAACAGCACTATAATCTAGGAAATAGAAATGGGTCAATTCCTCCAAGTCAACGGCGACTATAATATTAAAGCAGGCGTAGGTGCCAATATAACACTTGACACTGGACCATCTGCTGCTGGCGGCCAAGTAATCGTAACTGGTAATCTTGTAGTCCAAGGCGAAACATTAGCGGTAGAAGCTGCTAATTTAAATATTACAGACAACGTTATTATATTAAACAAAGGAGAAGTTGGCCCGGGTGTAACTTTAGGTTATTCGGGCATTGAAATTGATAGAGGCAACACTGCTTCTGTTGATACAAATATTGAGCCTGCAAACAATGCATCATTGTTGTGGGATGAAACCAACAACACCTGGATAATAGCACAGGGTACTGCTCCTGGTTTATTTAATTATAATTTTAGTAGAATAAGATTAAAAGAAATTTTAACTAACTCGTCTACTGATAACGGCGATTTGACATTGATTGGAACAGGAACTGGAGTTGTAAAAGTATTTGGTACAGATAATTATGAAGACCAAGTTACTGCCGATGACGATTTACCAAACAAAAAATATGTTGACGACGCAATTCAAAATAATCCAACTTTCCAAATTACCAAATTAGATACTCGTGTAATTATTGCAGATAAAGACGTTACTCCAAACGATGCAGTGACGCCGGGTTCACTAGCATACTTTACAGATACTACAGGATATGATACTGATAGTAAAAGTGCAGTATCTGTATTAGTTGACGGTCAGCTGTCTACTCAATTTTATATTGATAAGGTATTGTTTGGTGAATCGGGATCTTATGGTTTAGAAATTGACAGTGTTAATTATGAAATTAGAACTGAAACTTCTATATCCGATCAAAACATTTATATCAAAACATCTGGCACCGGTAAACTAGAAACTAATTATGCATTGCAGTTAGATAAAATTGGAGTAACGCCAACTTATGTAGCCGATAGCCTGTTGTTATATTCTGCAGAACCTGGTATTGGCTCATCAGGAGTTTGGTTCATTAACGACAGTGCAGAAGTTGCAAAACGCAACGGCGAATTAATAAGTAAAAACAAAGCGCTGGTATTCAGTATGCTATTTTAAGAGATAATTATGATTAGAAATTACGAAACTCCAGAAGGTACGATTGCATTAATTGATTCAACGTCAGTTACTGTTCCTGTAAAAGCATTTACAAGTTCAACCACAGGTGGACCAATTGCAGGTGGAGTTACTGGCCGTACTAATGCAGTTACTACTATTGCATTGTGTAACACCGGTGCACCTAATGCAACAGACGAAACGATTAATAGTGTAACAGTAAACATTTACATTGTGAGAAGTGGGAAATCATATACTGCAGGTAATTTAATTGTCAGCAGTTTAAATGTTCCAGCAGGAGAAACTGTATTTTTTAGCGAAGAACGTATTGTATTAGAAAGCGGCGATGAAATTTGGATTGGCACGAGTGCAGCAAGTTTGCTATCAGCAACTGTGAGTTCATTAGCAGTATGAAATTCTTAAAGACAAAAAATATTTCCAAGTTTAGCATTAATGACAGAACATTAATTGCTTACCCTGATGCTAACGGCCCTGCAGGTCGTGTAGTAATGAATGCCCACGGCGGATTAATGCTGCCTAAAGGTTCTACAGGACAACGCCCTCAACTAACAGGTGTAAGACAGCCAACCGATGCTAATGGTACTATTCGATACAACACATCATTAACAACAATTGAAGCATATGTAGGTGGCACTTGGGTAACTGTAGCAAGTCCTGTAGCAGCCGCAATTACAAAACAAACACTAGGCCCGGGTGATGCTACTGAAACAGTATTTGGACCGTTGAATACAAGTTTTGTTACGTCTTATTCTGCAAGCGACGACAACGTTATTGTGCTAGTTGAAAATGTTATGCAAATTTCTACAACCAACTTCAGTATTGAACAAAGTTCTAGCGGAAGTTTAACAGGCCCAAATGCACCTTATGCAGATGGATGGTATATTAAATTTACATCTCCTGTTCCTGCTTCAGGCGGCGGCGGGAATCCTGTTTACGTAACAGTGTATTACGGATACGCTAACTAATATGAGTCAACTAGGACGCATTGGAGGGCAGGCATTAACAGACGATCTGCTACGTGCTGGTGTAGATCTAGCGTTTGAAACTGATCTACTTTACTTAGATGCGATCAGTCAAAAAATTAGTATTAACACATCTCCTCCTGTATACGACTTAGATGTTAACTCTGAAATAAAATCTCTAGACCAAGATGTAGATAATGTTTTTTCTGCAGTCAACCTAAGAATAAGTGCTAACACTATATCAACTTCAGTAGGCGGTATTGATGTTTATGTTAGTGGAAACGAAATATTTCATGATATATTAACCACGCAGTTTCTTAACTTAAATGGAAATAAAATAAGCAGTATTAGCAACAGCAACATTGTGTTAGACCCAAACGGCAGCGGTACTGTTGAATTATTAGCCAATACCAATATTACTGGAAATCTAACAGTAAGCGGAAATATTACAATGGCTGGAAATCTAACCGGCTTAGGAACTTTAACTTTAGGTGATCAGACAATAGATACTGTTACAGTCAATACTGATTTCACACAAGACTTATTACCTGGCATAGATTTAACATACGTATTAGGCGCCGATGCAAGCGACTCTAGTCCTAGACGTTGGGCTCAACTACATAGTCCAGAATGGAGAAATATCAATAATGGACCGTGGGAAGGCAGCGGCATAAACCCGCTATCTGCAACTATCAGCAGCCAGATGACCTTAGACGGTGTTAATAATAAAATTTCTACTATTCAGTCTAACGAAGATATATTATTAAATCCTGATACAGGAATTGTATATATCGAAAGTACTAAATGGCAAGATAGTAACATTACGAATTTATTAAATACGCCAATAACAATTGCATCAACTGGGATTGGTTATTATCAATTTACAGGCACGTCAGCAATAGTGGTACCTTCTGGGACCACTGCCGAACAACGTAGTAGTCCGGATGTAGGTGAAACTAGATGGAATACCGAAATAGGATACCTAGAATGTTTTGATGGCTCTGTGTGGACAGTATCAACCGGCGGCGGTGAAGAAGTGACTGAAACCATCATGTCTGACTTAGGTAACATATACACGTTAATGCTAGGCTAATTTTCCAATATAGATAAATAATTATAATTACAAAGAGCGACCAGTCTTTTGTAAGATCCGACTGTGGTATACCGGCAAAGAGCGCAAGCTGAAAATCAGGTAATCCGTGAAACCCGGTGTCCTTATTGGAGAGCAAATGGCTATTGGTCGTATTTCCGGTCAGCTCTTAAAGTCTAATCTACTCAGAGATGGTGTGGACTTAGCTTTTGAGACTGATCTACTCTATCTTGACGTAACCAACTCTCGCATTGGCGTAAGGACATCTATCCCTACTACTGACCTAGATGTAAACGGTACAATCCGTTCTACAAATTTAACAGTAGATAATCAATTAAATGTCGGTGATTTACATTTCACTGGCAATACAATTACCAGCGATAACTCAACTATTGTATTTGCAGCAGCAGCAGGTGAAGCTACTGTGTATCATTCAAGATTGCAGATTGACGATTTGCAATTGCAAGGTAATACAATTTCAACAACGGTTTCTAATAGTTCTATAGAATTAGATCCAAACGGTGCAGGTACAATCAATCTTATTGCAAATACAAATATTACAGGAAACTTAGATGTTACTGGTAATGTTAATGCCACAGGCAATGTAGTAATTGGTGGAAATATTCAAATTGGCGATGCACTAACAGATGAGATTGTTATCAATGCATCTATTAAGAGCGATCTTGTTCCGCAAACCGATAACACATATGATTTAGGATCAGCAGCTTTCCGTTGGAGAGCAGTATATGCCTACGATTTTTATACGACCTCGATGCAAGTTCCGACATTAGATGTTGGAAACTTAATGTTCCGTGATAATGAAATTACTACAACAACTGGACAAGATTTATATATTGACGGCAATGGCGCCGGCGGCGTAAGATTAGGCAACTTCCGTATCGTTGATAATGTTATAACAAACGTTGTAGCAGGTGCAATTAGTCAAATTGTTCAAAGCGGTTCAGGCTATTTTAAAATCCAAGGTACTAACGGATTTGTACCACCGTCAGGAACAAACGCCCAACGCCCGTCGGGCTATGAAGCGTTAGGCATGACTAGATATAACACAAATTCAAAAGCATTAGAAATATGGGACGGAGCAACTTGGGCAAGTCCAGCAGGTACTTCGGGAGCAGTTAGTGCTGCACAAGCTGAAGACATTGCAATTTCATGGGCTCTTACATTAGGATAACTACAATATGCCAACAGTATTTAAACATTCATTAGTAACACAAGTAGGCACTACTCCAACAGATGTAGTAGAAATAGGTGCTGGAGTTCGTGCTACTGTTATTGGTTGCAATCTTGCAAACGTAACAGACTATGATACCATAGTTGCAGATCTTCAAGTAGTGGGAGCAGATACTACAGTTAGCTATTATATTCGAGGCTTAGTTATTCCTCCAAATACTAGTGTAAA
>Ga0209702_10005922_pt1 | contig 16167 bp, 12 predicted proteins | sample FRY01_FD_187210 | JGI IMG/M metagenome (GOLD analysis project Ga0209702, IMG submission 187210) | Freshwater microbial communities from Lake Fryxell liftoff mats and glacier meltwater in Antarctica - FRY-01 (SPAdes) (version 2) | ecosystem: Environmental > Aquatic > Freshwater > Ice > Glacier... | reverse complement strand
TCAACCTTGTCAACAAATAAACAGTTATTAACAAAAGAAAAAAAGAAGCAAAAAAAGAAAATATTACAACAATTAAATAAATTTGTATAACACCCTAAAAGGGTCAACGCTATTCAGGCATGAACAGCTTTGAGTTATGAGCTTTGAGTTATGAGCTTTGAGTTATGAGCTTTGAGTTATGAGCTTTGAGTTTTGAGCTTTTTACTGAAAATGTTTATTAAAAGGATTTCAAAATATAATAAGCCGACATAACAATTTCCATTTTTTTACGTATTAAGAATATGCGTGCTCTAAAAACTTATTTTATTCATCCCACAAAAATCGCATTTTTTGTAGGGTTCATACTAAGTACATTCCATGTTCTTTTGACAGGCGCAATCAATCAACAAACTATCCATGTATTTTTTCTTCCGCTTGTAATTGCCTTAGGTCTTTTTACTATACTTTTTTCCTTGACTTATATGCTTACCTGGTTATTTAGTGGCACTACTGAATTGTAAAAGCAGAAGTGTCAACAGGAGGAGTTGGCACTAACTCCTTTTTCAATTTTTCGTCACGCTTGTAAACATCATCGCGGAAATGCAATTGACCATCTGTTTCCACCCAAGAGGTAAAATAAACGATATACACAGGAATTCTATTTTTCAAAGCTACCCATGATTCTTTCCCGGGTTCTAATGCTTTACTCACTCTTTCGGGCGACCATCCTTCCGGCTCCAAAACATAATTTGCGAGTTTTTCCGGGTCACTAAGTCTGACACAACCATGGCTAAATGCACGTTTTTCTCTTTGATACAAAGAACGAGAAGGAGAATCATGTAGATAAATACTATGACTATTTGGAAATAAAAATTTCACCTTCCCCAGTGAGTTCGTGCTTCCGGGCTTTTGTCGAATGATATATGGGAATCCACCGGTTTTATATTTTTCCCAAGCAATTCCTGAAGACGATACTTTTTTACCGTTTCCATCTACCATCTCCATATTATGCGAGCTTAAGTAATCCTTCTTTTTAATAATTCCTGGAATAATTTCATTGTATAGAATTCCTGCCGGCACTACCCAATAAGGATTAAATACAACATTCTTCAATACACCACTAAAAGAAACTGTCTCATGCATTTCTTTTCCTACTACCACGCGCATGTTCCAAATTTGAATAGAATTGTCATAGGCATATAAATTAAAATCCGGGATGTTCACGATCAAATAACGAGAAGGATAATCGGAAGGCATCCATCGGCTACGTTCCATATTCAATAAAATTTGTTCGATGCGATCGTCTACAGAAACATTCAAAGCTGCGAAGAAATTTTTACCTGCGACACCATCCGGTTCGAGTCCGTGCCGATTCTGAAATTTTTTTATACCATTCAACATGACGGAGTCGATAGCATATTTTTGATAAGCAGAATCCAAATCACCATGAAAATACAAGCTCCTTGCAAGTGCAACGATATTACTATCGGTCACGCCATAACGCAAAGGTTTTTCGGGAATACTCACCGCAGACCAAGGCGAGGTCTTCGACAGACTATCGTACTGCACTAAATATTTTCTCAACCAATAATACTGACGAAACACTGCATTAGAGAGTAAACTTCCATCCGGAGAATGCACCAAAGCGGAATCGAGCCACTCAGTTTTATCTATGTGCATTCGGGGTAAAAACCAACCCATCGCTTTTGATTTTTCCTCGGGCAATCCGGTCCATGATTTATCGGCATACCAGAAAAAAGCAATGGTCAACAAAGACTCCAGCAGGGGGTCCGGCTGCAACATCGAATCATTCACCGAATAAATACTCATCCTCTCGGCAATTTCCGGAAAGACAGAAAGAGAATCCTTTATTCCTTCCAATTCGGCATGTTCGAGAAAGCGAAAAAGAAATCCTGCATGTTCACGTAATCCATCTTTTCTAAACCATGCATAACTCCAATCGCGATTTGCATAAAAACTTCGTGCTTGTTTCGACCAATCTTCCATAGAAGGGATTGAAGAAGCAAGAGAATCAAAATAAACAGAGTCCATGATAAATGAACTCTTCAGATCAAAAGAAATAATTACGGGGTCTATTTTCTTTGGCACATCAGAAGTAGATGTATTGTTGCCACAAGCCAAAAATAAAAATGACAAAAGTAATAATGGGGACAGTATTTTAAAATCCATGAATTTATAGTAGGCTGCAAAGTTAGTGTTAAGCTTTTAAATTCACGCCATGAAGCAGCAAAGGATATAGAACAAATTAGTAAATGAATCAGAATTCTTTTTCGCTAAGAGGACTGAGAAATTCCGGCTTTTCAGTGATTCAATCGTTATAATCGAATTGGAGAATTAGGGTAAAAACAGCATTTAAAATCCATGTTAAACGTTTATTTCAGAAGCCTAGAATTAAAAATTTTGAGATTTCAAATCAGGGAGATAGATGCGGGAGTCGTTGGTAAACGTATATAAGCGTTTAGAATTTTGAGTTGATAGTTTTAAAGCCGATGTTTGTGCCGGGGAGGAGGAGTGGTGGCCCCCGAGCAAGCTGAGGTGTGAATAAAAGCCCTTTTTTTTCGTTGTATTTTCTTCTGCATCATGCGATCAAATCATAAAAATTCCAATTATTATTTGCCACAGAATCTTATCTTTGAATTATGCCTTCTCCAAAATCATATATCGTCATTTTTGCTTTTTTCATCACCCTCAGTTTCACCTCCTGCAAAGTCTCCAAAAAATGCGATTGCCCCAATTGGAAATCCGAAATACCTAAGAATCCGGGAAAAAAATCAATCACTGAGAAGAATCATCTTTTATATACTTATAAAAATCAATCAAATACACAAATATCAAATTAAAGACGCCCATGTATTGATTGTGATATATATCTTAGCGCTGTGTTTAGAATGATTCTAAACAACGGAGATTAGGCAAAGGGGAAATATGCGATTATCAAACTTACTAAAAGGCGAAAGCGCCATCATCGACTCCTTCAATGATGAAGTTATTAAACAGAAGCTTTTAGAAATGGGTTGTCTACCCGGTGAGACCATCACTGTGGATCGTTTCGCACCTTTTGGTTGTCCTATAGCCATCCGATTAAACGGTTCCACGCTAGGAATTCGTTTTGATGAAGCTGAAGCCATCGTGGTTAAACCAATTTTGTAAATCTTGCTTTGAGTTCATTTGCTTCCAGTAATTCGGCTAGCCCTAAACGTTATGTAAAGGTCGCACTTGCAGGAAATCCAAATAGCGGAAAATCCTCTTTGTTTAATGTATTAACCGGCCTCAATCAAAAAGTAGCAAATTTCCCTGGAGTCACTGTAGAGAAGAAAACCGGTCATTGCAAATTTTATAATTCCAATACCGGTGCACCTACATCCTTTGAAATCATCGATCTTCCCGGCACCTACAGTTTGTATCCCAAATCTCCGGACGAAAGAATTCCATTTGAAGTATTGTGTGATCCGCTTAACGAGAGCTATCCCGATATTGTAATCATTCTTGTAGATGCGACTAATTTAAAACGCAGCTTATTTCTCGCCAGCCAAATCATCGATCTTAAAATCCCTTGCGTTCTTGCATTGAACATGATGGATTTGATGAAGAAGCAAATGATGACGGTAAAATTGGAGGAGCTGGAAAGAAGATTGGGAGTAAGAACCGTTTCAATAAATGCACGTAACGAAGAAGGCATTGAAGAATTGAAGCAGGTATTGATGAGTTCGGTTCCTGTTCCGATTAATGATGTGTTCGAGACGACTTCCTTAGCCCCGAAGCTACTTGGAGGTCTTTCTGTAACGCTTGCTTTGAAAAGCGATTATACCGCTTTGCAAATCGCGCATCACATGGATGCAATTGATTCCTTTCATTTCACTGTAGAGCAAAAAAAAATTGCTCTTGAGTGTCTCCGGCAAAATCCCATAGATTTAGATAAATTAAAATCTTTTGAGACATTAGAACGATACAAAGTTATTCAAGAGATTTTATTGCATGCCGTTTCAAAAGGCGAACAAACAAAGAAAAATACTGCATCACAAATCATCGATAAATTTTTGATGCACCCTTTTTGGGGAAATGTTATTTTCTTGTTTATTTTATTTTTAATATTCCAAGCCATTTTTACTTTAGCGGAATTCCCGATGAATTTCATCGATCAAACATTTACAAACATTAGCGATTTTTTCAGAAAAAATTTACCTGCTGGAGTCTTGAATGACTTATTGGTAGATGGTGTTTTAGCAGGTGTTGGAGGCATCGTGATCTTCATTCCTCAAATTGCTATTCTATTTTTATTCATTGCTATTTTAGAAGATACAGGTTACATGGCACGTGTGAGTTTTTTGATGGATAAACTGATGCGGAAATTCGGATTGAATGGGAGATCGGTGATTCCTCTCATCAGCGGTTCAGCGTGTGCGGTTCCTGCAATTTTATCTACACGAACGATAGGAAGTTGGAGAGAACGACTTATTACCATTTTCGTTACTCCTTTGATGAGTTGCTCGGCTCGGCTTCCTGTATACACCCTTTTAATTGCATTGGTGGTTCCACAAAAACTACTGTTCGGATTTATTGGACTGCAAGGTGTGGTGATGATGAGCTTGTACCTGATTGGATTTTTAGCAGCACTCGCCACTGCAGCACTCTTTAAAAATTTTATAAAGCAAAAAGAAAAAGCGTATTTCATCATGGAAATTCCGGTGTACCGAATGCCGCGATGGAAAAATATTATTTATTCTATAGTTGAAAAAGTGCGAATATTTCTTTTCGATGCCGGAAAAATTATCATCGCTATTAGCATCGTACTTTGGTTTTTATCTTCTCGCGGACCAGGCAATACTTTTGACACATTGGAAAAACAGGCTATGGAACTGAGTTTACAAGGCAATGCTGAAAACCCACAATTGTATTCAATACAATCGAAAATGCTAGAAGCATCTTATGCAGGTAAATTAGGGCATTTAATTGAACCTGCCATTCGTCCACTCGGTTTTGACTGGAAGATTGGAATCGCCCTAGTCACTTCTTTCGCAGCACGCGAAGTTTTTGTTGGAACGATGAGTACCATTTACAGTGTAGGACAAAATGATTCCGATACCAAAACGGTGAAGGAAAAGATGCGTTCGGAAATTAATTTAGAAACCGGAGAGCCCCGTTATACCTCCGCCGTGGGATGGTCACTGATGTTATTCTATGCTTTTGCGATGCAATGCATGAGTACTATGGCCGTGGTAAGGAGAGAAACCGGCTCATGGAAATGGCCTTTGATACAGTTTGCTTATATGTCGGCATTGGCATGGATCAGTAGCTTTCTCGCCTTCCAATTACTAAGCTAATTAAAATTTTATTTTATTTCTTTGAATTTTTAAATTTGCAATTCGGGTTTACAAAAAAATGGCGCAAGCATTAACAGCAGAAGATTTAAGAAGAGCATTGGGAAAATATGTCCCGGCTGATGCTGTGGATACCTGTTTCGATTGGATTCAGCAATACCGAATCCGTGTGCGAATAAAAAAAACAAGAGCAACCAAGTTTGGTGATTATCGCCCACCTCATGATGGGAAAAGTCATACAATCACTATTAATCACGACTTAAATCCGTTTGCTTTCCTAATTACCTTTACACACGAAGTAGCACATCTTACATGTTTTTTAAAATTCAGAGATAGCGTAACTCCTCACGGTGCCGAGTGGAAAAGAGAATTCAAACATTTGATGTACGGATTTATCGAAAGAAAAATTTTTCCGGAAGAGGTAACTAAAGCCGTCATTGGCTATATGCAAAATCCTGCTGCCAGTAGCTGTGGCGACATTGAATTGATGAAAGCTTTGCACCTACACAACAAAGCAAATGATGGCTGGTTGCATTTGGATGAAGTACCCTATAATGCTTCCTTCAAAATTAAAAACGGATTGCAATTTGTGAAAGGGCATCGCTTGCGAAAAAACTTTGAGTGCTTCGAAATTGAATCTAGGCACAAATACTTTATTCATCCGATGATGGAAGTGAAAATTTTGGAGGAAGATTAATTATTCTTTTAACCGAAAAAATCATTTGTTTTTTCATGCAAACCAAAAAGAAATTGCAAAATAATATAGGAAGAATTAAAATTAGCACATACAAATCCTACATGTCTCGTCGCAAAATTTTGAATCATAAATTAATCGATACATGAAAATAAAATATTTAAAATCTATTGACTTTAGATTTACAAAACAACATTGTAATTAAACGAAAGTGAAATCATTTCTAAAATAACTATTTCATCAAATGCTTTTCATAAAGCAGATGAATAATTCCATCTGATAAACCAATTTGAGGCACCACCATTTTTTCGATGTCGGCAGTTTCCATGGCCGTTAAAAATATTTTTGCGGCAGGCACAATCACATCTGCACGGTCGGGGTTTAAACCAAACTGGGTAATTCGATCTTCCAAACTGAAAGATTTTAGCAAGTAATATGTTTCCAAAATTTTACTGTAGGTCAATGGCTTCTTCTCTTTACGATCTATCATTTTATTTATTTTATTGATATTCCCTCCCGATCCAATTGCAGTGAGTGGATGATGATCATCGGTTTTTTTATGTATCCATTCTTTAAAATAATTCCAGTCTTCTTTTTTCACTCCACCTTGCAGCATCCGTATAGTTCCGATATTAAAAGATTGAGAGGCTAGGATTCTCCCTTCAGAAAACAATGTTAATTCAGTACTTCCACCTCCTACATCAATGTAAAGGTACGACTGGCCCAAAGACAAATGCTCGGCGATATGATTCGAATAAATAATATGCGCTTCCTTTTTTCCATCAATGACTTCAATATCAATTCCACTTTGTTCTTTTACATATTGAATCACCTCTTCCCTATTCTCTGCTTCGCGCATGGCGGCAGTAGCACAGGCACGATAATCAACAGCATCGAAAACATCCATCAGCAATTTGAAAGCTTTCATGCTTTTTGCCAATTTCTCGATTTTCTCATTAGAAATCCTACCATTCAAAAAAACATCTTCCCCTAAGCGAATAGGCATTCGAACCAATTCAGCTTTTTTAAACACGGCTTCGCTTTCGCTCTCGAAAACGTTACATAGCAACAAACGAATGGCGTTAGAACCGATATCTATAGAGGCAAATCTCAATTTTAATTCTTTTAATGAAATGTAAGATAGTAAATTTAAAGAATAAATACTTTAATGCGTCAAATATTTATAAATGGCATCTTGTGCACGCACTTTAGTTTTTGACCCAGTAGATCGATATTGATTGCTTTGAGATTCATCGATCCATCGCGCTTTAGTATTGTCTTTCCACTGCAAATCCAAAATATCCCAAAGTTCTTTCTGGATGTTTTTATCGTATATGGGGACTCCTACTTCTGAACGATAATCAATGTTTCTGGTCATCCAATCAAAGGAAGAGATATAATAACGCGGCGATTTATCATTTGCAAAAATAAATACCCTTGCATGTTCTAAATATTTATCCACGATACTTATCACCTCAATATTTTCACTCATATTTGAGACACCGGGCACCAATGAACAGATTCCTCTGATAATCATTTTTATTTTTACTCCTACAGAACTTGCTTCATATAATTTTTTGATGAATTCAGGATCTGTGATGCTATTCATCTTTAAAATCATCCAAGCTTCCTTTCCCTTTTTTGCATGATCAATTTCACTCTGAATAAAATGCAAAAATTTCTTCCTTGTATAAAATGGCGAAACAATTAAATGCTTATAGGTTTCTGTTTTATAATTGTCATTGTAAAAGCGAAAAACTTTAGCCACCTCTTCGGTAATTCTTTTGTCGGCCGTTATCAAACTATGATCACAATATAACCTGGCTGTTTCTTCGTTAAAATTACCGGTTCCGATATGTGCATACAAAACTTCTTTTGAATGTTCTGTACGATGTATCAAAAATAATTTACTATGCATTTTCAATCCGGGAACACCATACACCACCTTTGCTCCTTCTTCATTCAACCGGTTGGTCCATTTGATATTGTTCTCTTCATCAAATCGAGCCTGCAATTCCACTACCACAGTCACCTGCTTCCCATTTCTAATGGCGTTAATAAGCGCATTGACAACTTGTGAATTTTCAGCAATTCGATACAAGGTAATCTGAATGGTATTTACTTTCGGATCGATGGAGGCTTCACGCAACATATCGATGATATGATGATAACTTTGATAAGGGAAGGACAAAAGAATATCTTTCTCTTTAATTACTTTCAATACACTATGACGGGGTCGTAAATCTGGATGCGATAATGGAGTCACACTTTTTGCCTTCAATTCACCTTTATTCAATGAAGGGAATTTAATAAAATCCACAAAATTATGATAACGACCTGCAGGAATTGGCTGATCTTCCTTGCTAAACTTTATACGGCGCATCAAATAAGTAACAGCAGACTCCGGCATGTTTTCATCGTACAACAAACGTGTGGGGTGCCCCTTTTTTCTGCGCTTTACACTCTCAGAAACTTTCTTAATTAAAGTTTTGGTGACATCATTTTCAATATCAAGTTCTGCATCACGGGTTAATTTAATCGTATAAGCACTGATGTGATCATATTCAAAACTAAAAAACAAATCATCTAAAGAAAAACGAATGATGTCATCAATTAATATGATGTATTTATTATCGCTAGGCAATACGATGAAACGAGGAAGTACATCAGAAGGAATTTCAACCAACGCATAACGCGGCTTGCCCTTTTTGTGATGCATGATTACTAAAAAGTAAATGCTTTTATCACGTAAATAGGGGAATTCCGTTACATTATCCAATAAAATGGGAACAAGAACGGGTAGAACTTTCTCGCGAAAATATTGTCGGGCAAAGTCAGCTTGCGCCGGCTTCAACTGAATTTCATTGACGATGAATACTCCTTTTAATTCGAGCTCGACTAAAATATTTCTATAACTATTGTCGAATTCTTCTTGTTGACGAATAATTATTTCTTGAATCCGCTCGAGTAATTTTACAGGATCTACTCCCGTAATTTCTTTTCCGCGTTTGCCCAAACGAAGCATTCGCTTGATGGTAGCCACACGTACTCTGAAAAATTCATCGCGGTTGCTGGAAACGATTCCTAAAAACTTTAATCGATCTAAAATTAGAACACTTGTATCATTTGCTTCTTGTAAAACACGATCATTGAAAGCCAACCAGCTAACATCTCGATTTACTAACAATACATTCTTACTCTTCATAATCACCATCTAAAATAGAAAACAAAAAATTATTTCGTTTTCTTCTTTACCACTTTAATTTTAGTTTTTGGCTTAACGGTTTTTTTGACCGACTTCACTTTAGTTTTTACCGGAATCACCTTTAACTTTTTAGTCGGTGTTTTACTGACTTGAACTTTCGCTTTTTCAATTTTCGTCTCGGCAGCTTCAATTTTTTTTGCTAACTTTTTTAACAAGTCCTTAGCAGCCGATTTAATTTGCTTAGCAATTTTTACAGTGGCACTTGGATTCGTCAATTTTAAAAATCCACTTATTTGTTCTGCCAATTGTACTTCCAATTCTTTTCTTTTTGTCTTATCCATAATTCAGTTTTTATTTAAATCTTAAATAAACATTAATGCATTCGCTGTATTTTAAGAATTTGTAAAAGAATATATAATTTTTGAGCCCAATATGAACACAATGTTAAATTAATAAAAAGGATTTATGCCCCGAAAAAAACCTTAAGATTTTTCCGGACTTTTCTTCGAATCTGTCTTGTTCTTTATCAGCGAGCTTAATTTGAACCACCGATGCTGTTGGCAAATTCACACAAACTGGTCCGCAGAGGTAATTGAGCAAATCGGTGAATCCCGGATTGTGACCGAAAAACATAAATATGCCATCCTTTTGCATCGTTTCTCTTAAAACCCATAACAAGCCTTCGCATTCAGCATTGTAAATAGCATCTTTCAAAATAATTTTTTCAGGAGAATAACTCAGCTTCTCGGCAAAAATCATCGCTGTACTGAAGGCACGAATGGCAGGACTACTCACTAAGAAATCGGGTATTACTTTATTGGCAACACACCAATCCGCTGATAAGGCTGCATCTTGGTAGCCCCTCTCAAAAAGATGCCGCTCACGATCATTTTTTACATAATGATCATGAAGAGATTTCGCATGTCGTACCAGAATTAATTCCATTCTTTATCTCGTTTATTTATTGCCTCCCCGCACATCTTTACAAAAAGGAGAAATTGATTATTAAAGCAACAACGTACTTCGCGTTTTGTTTATTTCTCTTTCAACAAAACAAGATACGTCGGAAAGTGATCAGAATATCCTCCCAAATACACCGAAAAATCATACGTACGCTTCGGATACCCTTTATAACGTCCAGAATTCTGTATCATAAATTCCTTTTTATAAATATTCGATTTATGTAAAAAGAACCCGGATTGTTTACTTGGTAAAAATGCCTCTGAAACGATTATTTGATCGAATAAATTCCAGGCATCGTTATAGGCCAAAGTCCCGATTCCATCTTTATAATAACTCATCCAAGGGTTGTACAAACCACTTTGTTTTACTTTCTCCTTATTACCATTTGCCATCAGCACTTTTTCTACAGATGGGCTTACCGGATCATCATTCAAATCGCCCATCAATATTACTTTTGCATTCGGGTTATCTTTCATGATGGAATCAATGCATGTTTTAGCTGTTTGCGCTGCAAGAGCGCGCCCTGGAGCAGATGCTTCCTCACCGCCTCTTCTCGAAGGCCAATGATTCACGAAAAAATGCATCGGCTCACCATTATACATTCCATAAACATACAATACATCTCGAGTATGACGGGGCGTACCATCAGCATTCTTCAAGGGAACATTTAAACTTTGCGAAGAAATTACTTTGAGGTATTTAGGATTATAAATCAGACCCACATCAATTCCACGCTCATCCGGACTATTGTAATGAACGTATTGATAATTACGTGTTTTCAATTTAGGCTGTTTGATCAAATCTTGTATAACTGTCTCATTTTCAATTTCAGCAAGACCCAAAACAGACAAACCATCAGGACTAACTTCCGTTCCAATGTCGCTAATTACTTGCTCCAACTTGCTTAATTTGTCAAGATATACTTTCGGCGTGTATAAATTAGCACCGGTTGGTGTAAATTCTTCATCATTCACATTGGGCTGGTTGATAGTATCAAACAGATTTTCAACATTATAAAAGCCAACTACAGCTACAGTATATTGTTTTTGCTGCGCCGTTACTGAATTTCCAAGGAGAACTAATACGGCAATAAACAGGGAATAAATGGTATGTTTCTTCATAATACGGATCACAAAACTAAGAAAAGCAGGTATGCTAAGCGCAAAATCAAATTATAATAAAAAAACAACCTGATCTCTTCATGATTCAACAAATCTGTAAGTACTAATGAGTACTTTTGCCCTCCCTAATTCTTAAGAATCCATCATTTATGCGTTTATCACAATTACTAATTTGCCTTGTCTTATTAGTACCCACCATTTCGTACTCCCAAAATGCTACTGTAAAAGGTATATTACAAGACAATGACACCAGAGCCCCGCTGGTTGATGCTCGTATCATTTTAAAGGGAGCTTCTACTTATAGCTCTGTAAGTGCTGCGAAAGGAATTTTTGATTTCAAGAACGTACTTTTTGGTAAATATGTTTTGGAGATTTCGATCGAAGGATATGAAAAAACATTTATTGATGTAGATGTGAATGCAACAGAGATTGATTTAGGTCCAATATCCGCCGTACATGCTGAAAATTTGCAATTGAATTTGCAAGATAATCTTCCAACCATGAGTCTTAGCGAAAGCGATGTGCGCGATAACTCATCGCAAAATGTTGCAGGAGTACTTACTGCAGGTCGTGATCCTTTTGCCAATGCAGCAGCTTTTAATTTCAGCGCCGGTCGTTTTAGAAACCGTGGTTACGACAATGAGAATATGACTTTGTTAAACGGAATTCCTGCTGAAGATTTATCGAGCAGCAGAACTTTGTTTGGAACATGGGCAGGTTTAAATGATGTAACCCGAAGTCGTGAAGCAACTTTCGGCTTAAATCCTTCCAATTATACTTATGGAAGTTTAGATGGATCTTTAAATATTGATGCGAAAGCATCAAGACAGAGAAAGCAATTCTCATTAAGTTATGCCAACTCTAACCGTACATATAACAATCGTTTGATGGCTTCTTATGGAACAGGTTTGTTAACCGGAGGATGGGCTTTTGCTGCTTCCATCTCACGTCGTTGGGGTGATGAGGCGTATGTACCCGGAACCTTCACCGATGGATGGTCATGGTTTGGGTCCTTAGAGAAACGCTTTGGAACAAAACATTCTTTGAGTTTAACGCACATGGGCGCAAATACGTTGAATGGTCGTGCCAATCCTGCTATTCAAGAGTCTTATGATTTGGCCGGAACAAATTATTACAATCCGAACTGGGGCTATCAAAACGGAAAGGTTCGTAACGCACGCCATGCGCGCCAACAACAACCGCTGACTGTCTTAAGTCACGAATGGAAAATTAGTCCGAACGCAGAATTAGAAACTTCCGTCGGTTACCAATATGGAATGACCAGCTTAAGCGGATTCGATTGGTTCAACGCAACAGATCCTCGTCCCGATTATTATCGTCGTCTACCAAGTTATATTACCGACCCGGATCTGAAAGCGCAAGCGGAACATCTTTGGAGAACAGACGAAAACTATCGTCAGGTAGATTGGGAAAATATTTACAATGTGAATTTGCATTCGAATGAAACCATTGCTGATGCAAATGGAATTATTGGAAACAATGTAAGCGGAAAACGCTCGCGGTATATTATCGAAGAGCGAGTAACGGAAAACAAGCGATTGACCTTTGCCATGAATTACAATCATGTTATCAGTGATCATCTAGTATTGAGCGCAGGCATTATGCGCCAAGGACAGAAATCTGAAAACTACAAACGTGTTGGTGATTTATTAGGTGGTGAGTTTTATGTTGATTTAAACCAATGGGCAGAGCAAGATTTTCCGGATTCATCAGAAGCACTTCAAAACAATTTAGATATCCCTAATCGTATCCTGCATGAAGGAGATAAATTTGGCTACTACTATGTTTCTACCGTGAATAAAAACATGGGTTGGGCTCAAGGACAATTTAAATTCAATCATGTTGATTTCTTTGCAGCTGTACACGTAGCTAGCACTGAGTTTTACAGAACCGGTAAATACAGAAACGGAATTTTTGCAAACAGCTCATTCGGCGATTCGAAAAAAGAGAATTTTAATACCATGGGTGCTAAAGGTGGTGTGACCTATAAACTCGATGGAAGAAACTACTTCTTCTTGAATGGAGCTTATGAGACACGTGCTCCTTTGTTTGAAAATGTATATGTTTCTCCGCGCACCAGAAATGATGCTGTTGGTAATTTGGAAGTAGAGAAAATCACATCGCTTGAGGGTGGCTATATTTTAAGAGCACCAAAAGTTAAAATCAGAACCACGCTTTATTACACGCAGTTGAACGATGGTTACAATGCCGTGAACTTCTGGCATGACGACTTCCGTACTTTTGTAAACTATACGCTTAGCAATATGGATCGTCGACATATCGGTCTTGAATTTGGAACTGAAGTGACTTTAGGTCAGGGATGGAGTACCAATTTCGCTGCGGCAGTGGGTCAGTACTATTATACGGATCGCATGAAAGCGACCATTACACAGGATAACAATGCAACAGTTTTAGCGGAAGATGAAACCATTTACTCAAAGAATTTCTTCGTAGCAAATGGTCCTCAAAACGCAGGAATGGTCGGTGTAACGTATCGTTCAAAGAAATTCTGGACCGTGATTTTATCCGGAAATTATTTCAGTAATAATTATACTGATTTCAATCCGGCAAGAAGAACGGTGAGCGGAGTGGAATTGTTAGGAGATGGAACTTTACGTGAATCCATCATCGACCAACAAAAAGCACCCGGACAGTTCACATTGGATTTCTTCGGAACAAAATCGTGGAGAGTGAGTGATATATTTAAAGGATTCCGCAGAAGTACATTCTTGTTGTTCAACATTGGAGTATCTAACATTCTCGATAATCAAGACATCGTACTTACCGGATTCGAACAATTGCGTTTCGATTATGCCGAGAAAAATCCGAATAAATTTCCACCAAGATATTATTACGGTTTCGGCCGCAATTATTTTGCCTCTATCATCGTAAGATTTAACTAAAAGAAAAAAACACTATTTATAAACATGAATAACTTCCTCCACCTATCAAAAAAATTACTGACGATAGCATTGTTTGCTCTCATCAGCTTCAACATGGTTTCATGTCGTGAAGATGACTTCGATCATCCTCCATTGAACGGCGGCGATCCGAATTTAACAGTCAACATGACTATCGATTCCTTGAAAAAGATTTATCGCGACAGCATTATTGTTTTCAATAAAATTGTTACCATCGATTCAAACTGGATTATTGCAGGGGTAGTTACGGCTGATGATAAATCAGGTAATTTCTACAAGACGATGGTATTCGAAGATGCTACCGCAGGGATCTCTATTCGTTTAGATCAAAGTGAATTCCACACCAAATATCCTGTCGGAAGAAGAGTATTCATTAAATTGAAAGGTTTGGTGTTGGGCGATTATGGCAACTTAATTCAAATCGGAGGATTCGTTGATAACACAGGTACCACTCCGTCTGCAGCACCTATTCCTTTTAGCCTTGTTGACAATCATATCATTGGTGGAATGTATAATTTAAATCCACAACCTGCAAAGGTTTCTATTTTGGATTTAAGCAATACTAACAAATGGCAAAACCGTTTTGTTGAAATTCAAAATGCTGAATTTGCTCCGGCCGATACCAATCAGCCTTATGCCGATGCAGTAACTTTTCAATCCATAAATAGAACGGTAAATGATTGTAATGGTGGTTCTGTTATAGTTCGTACTAGTGGGTATAGCAATTTTGCTACGAAGAAAACACCAACAGGAAAAGGAACTTTAAAAGGCATCTTCTCTATTTTCAATTCCGATTTACAAATGATTGTTAGAGATGAGCGCGATGCGGTAATGGATAGCCTTCGTTGTAACGGTGCAGGTGGTCCTTCTACTTTAATCAACATTGATGCGGTAAGAAATATTTTCTCGGGAGCAACTACAGTTGTGAATGGTAATTTCTACATCAATGGTGTTGTTATCAGTAATTATTTAACTTCAAATTTAAACAGTCGTAATATTTTCATTCAAGATGCAACCGGTGGAATTTGCGTTCGTTTTACTGCTAACCATTCTTTCAATTTAGGTGATTCATTAAGCATCAACATAGCAGGACAAAGCCTTGGTGAGTTCAGCGGTTTGTTACAAGTTGGAACAACAACGCCAAGTGTTCCACTGGCAAACGTTACTATTTTAGGCACCGGAAAATCGGTAACACCTCAAGTAGTAACCATCGCACAAATCTTAGCCAACATGGCAGGAACAGATTCTTGGGAATCATCCTTATTAAAAATTGACAATGCGACCATCAGCGGCGGTACTATTTTCTCGGGCTCCATTCAAATTACAGATGCCTCTGGAGTGATGACAATGTATACTGCATCTGCAGCTACTTTCTCCGGCACTACAGTCCCTTCTGGAACAGTGAGCATCACCGGAATTTTAAGTGACTTTACAGGAACCGTTACTCCTCCAAACACCAATTCACAAATGTTATTAAGAAGTGCAGCGGACGTTCAATAAAAATTCTAATCATTTATAGATAAAAAAAAGCCGGTCGTATGATCGGCTTTTTTTGTAAGCTTCAAGCCGTAAGCTACAAGCCGCAAGCTTTTTTTGAAATTGGGGGTGAAGGAATCCGAATCGTCGTATCCTACACCCCGAGAAATTGGTAGATTGGAGAATTGGTGTATTTCTCTTGGCTATTACTAATCAAAGAAAATATGATTAATTAGTAAAATCCGTGCTCCCTTTTTAACACTAAAGGCAGACGAGAACACAAAAGTGCAAAGAAGTTCTACTCGTTTTTAAGTGACCTCTAGTTATCAATAGTAATCTTTAGTAATCTTTAGTGATCTCCAGTGCCCTCTTGTGCCTCTAGTGTTAAAACGGCGAATCCTAATGAAGCTATTACTTCATTATTTTCCCTTGAAGTTTTCTTCGTCCG
>Ga0209702_10005919_pt1 | contig 16171 bp, 10 predicted proteins | sample FRY01_FD_187210 | JGI IMG/M metagenome (GOLD analysis project Ga0209702, IMG submission 187210) | Freshwater microbial communities from Lake Fryxell liftoff mats and glacier meltwater in Antarctica - FRY-01 (SPAdes) (version 2) | ecosystem: Environmental > Aquatic > Freshwater > Ice > Glacier... | reverse complement strand
GTACTCGCTCAGACACTTGGTGCCTCACTTAGAGAAACTCACGGGCGTGCCTGTGGTATTTTCTGATGACTGTATCAGTGAAAAGGCTACAGATACAAGCAAGAACTTGCCTGCAGGCAGCATACACTTGCTAGAGAATCTACGCTTTTATACAGAAGAAACCGCTGGAGATGCTGCTTTTGCAGCATCGCTAGCTAAGCATGGCAATATTTATGTGAATGATGCTTTTGGTACCGCACACAGAGCACATGCCAGCACGGCTATAGTAGCTCAGTACTTTGATGATAAGTGTTTTGGCTTCTTAATGGCTAAAGAAGTAGCCAATGCCAAGAAGCTAATGAGTAATCCTGAGCGACCATTTACCAGTATAGTAGGTGGTGCTAAGGTGAGCGACAAGATACTCATCATAGAGAACCTACTCAATATAGCAGACCACATCATCATAGGTGGTGGTATGGCATACACATTCTCTGTGGCTCAAGGTGGCACTATTGGTAACTCTCTTTTCGAAGCGGATAGAGTAGAAAAATGTGCTGAAATACTAGAAAAAGCTGCTGCCAAAGGGGTGCAAATTCACTTGCCCGCAGATAATGTGTGTGCAGATGCTTTTAGCAATGACGCTAATCAGCAGCTCTGTGCTAGCGGAGAAATACCTGACGGATGGATGGGGCTAGACATAGGAGAAAAGGCTATAGCGGCTTTCACTGACGTGCTGCTGGAATCTAAGACCATACTTTGGAACGGACCAATGGGCGTGTTTGAAATGACAAGCTACGAAAAAGGAACAAAAGCTGTAGCTCAAGCAGTAGCTGATGCTACCAAAGCTGGTGCATTCTCACTCATAGGCGGTGGAGATAGCAGTGCTGCTGTAAAGAAGTTTGGTTTTACAGATGACGTAAGTTATGTATCTACAGGTGGAGGTGCTTTACTCGAGTTTTTCGAGGGTAAGGAACTTCCTGGGATAGCTGCTGTGGAGAGTTAGTAAAAACAAGCCTCAAGACGTGTGCGAATAAAATATAAAACGGAATCTCGTGAGGGGTTCCGTTTTTTTATTCTACGTATGTAAAGAAGCTTTCTTCGCTTTTAGTAAACACACCTGAAAAGGTTGTCACATAGTACTTCTTATCGAAAAAGGAAATACTTGTTATTTCATTGCTCTCTAAGCCGTCACTAACAATTTCTCTAGCATTTATAATCGTTTGACCAGCATCATTCTCATCAAACGTAAAGTGATAAATTTGAGATTCATAGTACGCGATAATCTCTCTGTTTACTTTTCTGAAATTGAGATAAGACCAAGAAGGGTTTCTAGTTGTTCCTAAAGTTAACCATGTATCTCCATCGTCGAGCGAATAGAAAACCAACCCATCTAGACCCACGGACCACACTTTATCAGCTTGCTCAAACATTCGAAATAAAGCCCTATCAAAAACAAGTTTTGATGAACCGTCAGGCTTAATCTTATAGGTAGACTCTCCGTTTGAAACATAAAAATTATTATTAACCTCAGACCAACACGAAACGCCTAATAAGGAATTATGAGCCGAGATAGGTTCAGAATCTACCTTAGTGCGATTATCATCAACGGTTAAGAGTACATATTTTATTTTATTTTCAGAATTGGTTTTACCCCTATATGCAATTAATATCTGGCTTAGTTCATTGGTTAAAATACATTCGTTTTGCCAAAATCTAACAAACTCAAACTGATAAAAAGTGCTGTCAAATGCTAGTATATCAAATGAAAGATTAAAATTAGGAGCTAAGTCTCCTTGTTTAATAAGGACAAATTGTTCCAAAACTTGAATAAATAACTCCCTATTAAGTGGCGGCCTTGTTAAAATAGAAAATGAGTTTTCTTGGATTATGTAATTCAATGTGTTTTCATTTTTCTTAAAAACTGTATAAGAGCCTACTCCATACGTGTACATTGCATCACCAAACGATTTGCTATTCAGCTGAACTTTCTTTAAACCAGTATAATTTTCATTCTCTACCCAGCGTTCAATACTCTTCTCTGGCTCTACCTTCTCATCTTCCTTACAGCCTAACAAGACACACAGTAAAGAGATAAATAGATATAAGAGTTTCACGTTTTTCATGAACCAAATATAACCTTTAACCTCGAATTACTCGAATGAGATCGAATATTTAGATTTAATTGCTCGAATTCACTCGAATCTTTAGTTCTATTTATTCAGCTCTCATAGAGAATTCTATGTCCCAAACCTCTTTCACTTATCACTTGCGAAATCGTTTTGTTAGTGAGCTTACTGTCCAGCCAACTTATTACATCAAAATAGAAAAAGGGACGTTGCTCAAATTTGTTTTGAGCTACAACCCCAAGTGCGTCACGTAGGTTCTGTAATTCATTTTTAATGTTTGCTTCTGGCAGCCGAGCACATATTCGCAGGAAATTCATGATTTCTTTCTGGAAAGCATTCAGCTGCTTGTTTCTTGCTAAGTAGCTATACACGCCCCTTATGTTTTCATAAATATAGGCATCCTCTCTCAGTTCAAAGAGTGACGTCAATTTAAGAATTCTTGCAAACGTTTGTAAATCTGAACGCCCCGAGGTGGCTTTCGAAAATATGATTTTATCCAAAAATTGAATACAACTATTGAAATCCCCTTGACCAAAATAGATACAAGCTGCTTTGTAGTTTATTCCATTAATAAAACTTGCATCTAACTGGCCGCTATAGAGCTCCAACGCCTTTCTATGAGAATTAAGCACTGCTATGGCACCTTTAAAATCTCCCTTGATTATATGCCAATTCAGCGTATGAGTGAGCAGGTACTTGAACTGTATAACCTTGAGCAATTTTATATTTTGTAAACTTGGCTTAAAAACTAAGTCTTTAAATCGCTGAATCAATAATCGATATTTTTCGCCTGCATTTAGCCTAAACAAACACAAAAGCTGATAGTTAAGTAGCTTTAAATACACCTCCTCATAGTAAGAGTCTAATTTCTCGCTTTTGTAAATACGAACTAGAGTCGTTGCGTATTTATACGCTAAAATAAAGTTTCGTTGGATATAATGATATTGGTATAACAGTCGATTATATACAATTTTATCATATAGTGAGAGTTCGGAATAATTAATTACATCTACCACAGACTTGGTTTGAGTCTCAATTATCCTGTACTCCTTTAAATCTCTACTAAACCTATTGGTTAAATAAAATTTTCGTAAATGAAGATACTCTCTCTTCAGAGAGGCAGTAAATGGCTGCACCTCATTACTAAACATATATTGTCCAATAGCCTCCTCATCTGCTACTATTTCAAAATAGTAAGACTCTTCGTCTACCAATACAGCATTGCTTAGTAAATTACTATTTGCCTTATATTCTAATGCCTTATAACGCCACTTGTTTGCTTGCTCAGCAAGATTTAGACCCTTTAAAATCGAATAGTTTTTGATCATTGATCTGTAAACATCAAAGGGGGTCTCTTTTTGAATGCTCTTTAAATGATCTAGTATTTTAACATACAGTTCGTTTTGAATATTTGCTATTTGACTCCCCTTTATATTGGTAAGCGAGGATTTTACGCGTGCATAATCCTTCTTTTTAATCTTTAGTATGGCAAAATATAATTGCACGTAGAGGTAGTCACAATATGGTGGGTTCGACCATTTGCGTGACAAAAATAGCCGCTGTGACTTATTCAATGCGTAGACTAACTCTACAAGGCTATTTGTCGGTTTATGATTCATATTTACTTTTCTATAAGCTGCTCATTTAATGTTTTTTAGAGTACTATATCAATTTTATATGTCGTAATTATTGCCGAATTGTTAGTCTGGCAATATAATTAAAAGAATGCTATTTGTACATTAACATATGTCACGCATCAGATCAACAATAAAAGGTTCAGGTCACTACCTGCCATCTCTGCAAGTGAAGAATAGCTCTTTTGAAAAGAATACCTTTCACAACGAAGACGGCACTCTCCTTCCCTCTAGTAGTTCAGAGATCATTCAAAAGTTTCACACTATTACCGGGATAAAGGAACGCAGGTACTTAACCCAAGATCTACAGTCCTCTGACATGGCAGCCATAGCTTCTGAAAAAGCAATTTTGGATGCAGGCATAGATAGGGAATCTATAGATCAGATTATTGTCGCACATAATTTTGGAGACATTCAATCAGACAAGTCAATACCCGAAATGATGCCCAGCCTGGGTGCTAAGGTTAAAAACAAACTGGGGATTAAGAACCCAAGCTGCGTTTGTTATGATATCATATTTGGCTGTCCAGGATGGATTCAGGCTATGATACAAGCTGACGTATATATCAAAAGTGGTCATGCTAAAACCTGCTTAGTGGTGGGTACAGAAAGCTTGTCGCGAATGGTGGACCCTGCAGACCGAGATGCTATGATTTTTTCTGATGGTGCAGGAGCTGTAATAGTCACAGGCCAAGAATCTGACGAAGAAATAGGAATACTAAATCATAGCAGTGTAACCCACGCTGCACAAGACCTTAATTACTTAAATATGGGCGGCAGCTACAAAAAAGGAAACGATGATAGCCTATACATCAAAATGCAGGGTAGAAAAATTTACAACTATGCATTGCTAGAAGTCCCCAAAGCCATAAAAGCCTGTCTTGACAAAGACAAATTAGTTATAGACGATATTGACAAAATATTGATTCATCAAGCCAATGAAAAAATGGATATTGCTATTGGTAATCGGTTATACTCCCTCTACGGTTACGAGGAAATGCCCAAAGATAAAATGCCTATGATCATTGACAAAATGGGAAACAACTCAGTGGCTACAGTGCCTATTCTTTTTGACATGATAGATAAGGGTCTTTTACAGAACCATACATTTAAGTCCAATGAACTTATTGTAATGGCATCTGTTGGAGCGGGTATGAGCATAAACGCATTCACCTATAGACTGCCATAATTGTATTCATGAAAGATACCTTTGGAATACACGACTTAGCCTTTAAGGCACCATCTCTATATCTGCCTATCGAAGATTTAGCTATAGCAAGGGACATAGATCCCGCTAAATTAATTCAAGGACTAGGCCTACAAAAAATGTCAATATGTGATGTGGATGAAGATATAGTAACCCTAGCAGCAGGCTCCGTAATACAACTATTAGAACAAAACCCAGAGCTAAAACCAAATGATATAGGGCGGATATATGTGGGTACGGAAAGCAGCATAGACGGGTCTAAGCCTATAGGCACTTACGTCCATGGACTGGTACAACAGTATTTTGATTCTAAAGGAATAGATACAACGGGGATAAAACACATTGATGTGGTAGACATGACCTTTGCCTGCGTAGGGGCTGTAGATGCCATGCACAACTCGCTGTACTACCTGTATGCTAACCCTGACAAAGTAGCTATAGTGGTAGCCGCCGATATAGCAAACTACGATTTAGACTCGCCCGGAGAATACACACAGGGTGCAGGAGCCGTTGCTGTTCTCTTATCCAAAAACCCCTCTTTAGTGACGCTATCTGACAAATGGGGCGTTTCGGTTAAAAATGAGCACGACTTTTTTAAACCCATCCGGTATCAAAAAGTAAATGGAGAATTGCTTGAAATACATGACGAGAAGCCTATTTTTGATGGACAACTATCTAATACCGTATATCAAAATAGAATAACAGAAGCTTGGGAGCACTTTCGATCAAATGAGCTTATAGAAAATTATGATCAGCTTATTTTTCACTTGCCATACGCATACCACGGCAGAAGAATAATAACACCACTACTGCAGCATGAATTAGAAACGGAAGGCACTTTTGACGCTATCTGTGCAGAGAATGATATAGACCCTGAGGATGAGCAAGTGTCGCGTCTTTTTTCTAAGACGCCTTTTTATAAAAACTGGGTAAAGACCAACATAGCAGAAGGAGATAAACTGTCTTCGGATATGGGAAATTTGTATACGGCTAGCTTATTTTTAAGTCTGATTAGTTACTGCTTATCCGACTCTATTCAAACGGGTAAAGAGTTGCTTTTCTTCGCTTATGGCAGCGGTTCTAAGGCAAAGGTATTTGCGGGTAAAGTTCAATCCCAATATAAAGCTAAAATAGCGTCTTGGAATACAGGAAAACAGCTTGCACACAGAGTACAAATCACTTTTGACGCATATATTGGTTTGCGTAAAAAGGAACTTAAAACACCTTTATCAAATACAAACACGGTTCGACAGGAATCTTCTGGAATTACACCCACCAACAAGTTCGAACGCACATACGTGCTAAAGTCCTCGGCTATCTAAACTTTCTTAAAGACGATTACTAACCAGACAAATCCTGCTCCAACGGTACTCTTTAGCACTGCTCTTGGGAGTATGTCAAAAAACATATCAAAGGATTTTATCGCTGAGCCAGAATAAAGTCCTACTCCAACTGTTCCGCAAATAATAATAACAACGTGCATTTGCAAGAAGAAACGCATTGCCGATAAAAAATCTTTAGGTTTAGACAAGGGCACGAATGCTGCAAAAACAAACCCAATAAAAAAACCAAGAGGCCAAGAACTGAAGTAGTCCCAGCCTGCTCCTCCATTGAAAACGGAAAATCCTGCAATGCCTAAGAAAAGATACCCGGCTATTAAGACAAGCTTCCAGGGTTTAGGTAAATAACAATATGCCAATCCAAGAAATAGTGTCTGCAGGGTAAATGAGACTGTTCCTCCTAAGTCTATTTTAGCTCCGAGAATAACTAGTAACAAAAAAGCACCCGCTAGTAGCGAGTGCTTTACTGTATTACTTAATACGTTTTTACTTCTTAGTGTCAGCATATCCAAACACTTTTTTAAGCAAGTCTGTTGTGCGTGCTACAGGATTAGCTCTTATCTTGTCTTCTTCTTGTTTAATTTGGCTAAACAATGCTGTCATTGCTTTATCTGTGACGTACTCATTAAGGTTCGTCTCTACATTTTTACCCATTACCATATTGTACGCGTTGGTAACTTTAGTCCATGGATCATTGATGTTGACCTTCTCAAGAGACTTAGTAATCACAGGCATGAATTTGCTTTTTAAGCTAGCAGATGTAGTTCTTTGTAGATAGGCCGTTCCCGCACCTGCACCGCCAGTCACTATACCTATAGCATCACTTATACTCATAGATGTAATAGCCTTTACAAAGATTGGCTTAGCCTCTGCCATTGCTTTCTCTGCTCCAGTATTCATTGCTACTTCTACTTTTTGTAAGTATGGGCCAGCAAGAGCATTTGTAATTGGGTTTCCCTTAATTTTAGAAACCGCATTGTTTACCTCATCTGGCATCAAAATTTTGTACGTTGCATTTTTTAGAAAGCCACCATCTTGACCTAAAAACGATGTTCCTGTAAGTACTCCCTTTTCTAAAGCCTGCTTTAGTCCAGAAGAGGCTTCGCTTTGTGAAATGCCTATGGCACCTCCTGTAGATTCTAAAACGTCTAATAGTTCCTCACAAGAGGATAGAGAGAAAACTAATGCGAATGCATAAATAAATTTTTTCATTTTTATAATATCGGTTAGGTTATTCTACTTATTAGTTCAACAATAGTACCTAACGTTTAAGGAAGTAGAAAACTTTCGTAAATAACATCCATTATATTAGTTCTTACCCCCTCACTTATTAGCTTTCTGTTTTCTTGAGTAGGGTATACTCTATTGCTTAAAAAAATATAAACGAGGTCGTACTCAGGGTCGGCCCATACCATAGTGCCAGTAAAGCCAGTATGTCCGAAGCATCTAGCAGACGCAAGGTCAGATGCAGGATTTATCCTACTCCTATTCATCTCGGGCTTATCCCAACCTATACCTCTTCTAGAGTCTGAAGACTGCTTTGCAGTGAATGTTTCTATAGTCGATTTTTTTAAATATCGTACATTATTATATACGCCTCCGTTCAAAAGCATCTGAGCTAATGAGGCTAAAGATTCAGCATTGCCAAATAGCCCCGCGTGCCCAGATATTCCACCCAACATGGCAGCACTTGGGTCGTGTACAGTGCCATGCACTAAGCCTTTTCTCATATCTGGGCTAAGTGAAGTGGGCACTATTTCGGACAGCTCAAATCTTTCTAACGGTAAAAAAGTAAGTCGCTCTATTCCCATAGGATCATAAAAGTTAGCTTTTACAAAATCATCGAAATCCTTGCCTGTAACGCGTTCTATTAATTCCTTCATCAGAATCATTCCCAAGTCACTGTAATTGTATTTTCCAACATCACTGATTTTTGAGTCGTATATCTCCTGAAGTATGTGTTTTTTATAATCGCTAAGAATATAGAGACCATTGCCTACAGTAACAGTGTGAAGTTTGTCAGGTTCTGTGGTATATATAGAATCATATATCACTTGGTTTACCATTGTTTCGGAATAGAAAGGAATCCAATCTTTTAAACCCGCCTTATGCTCTAGAACCATTTTAATGGTCATGTGGGTCTTGTTAGTGTTTTCTAACTCTGGTAAGTACTTCGCCATTTTATCGTCTAAAGAAAGACGCCCATCTTCTACTAGTTTCATTAGGGTAACTGTAGTCGCAGCCACTTTGGTAATAGATGCAAGGTCGTATAAATCAGAGTTTTGTACTTTCTGGCTACTGTTAAACGTGTGCGTACCAAAACTCTTTTCGTATACTATTCTTCCGTTTTTAGCCACAAGTACTTGACAACCAGGAGTAGCACCCGAAGATACTGCACTGTTTGCTATCTGATCTATTTTAGCAAGCCTAGAACTTGACATGCCCACTTCTTCTGGCCTAGCTGAGTGCAGTTCCCCTATAGGCAAGGTAGTTACTCCCATACTCGCATAGTACTCTTTTCCTACACTTATAGGCAACTTACCATTTACACCTATTATACCATACATAGCTTGGGCAGCTTTTATATTATTCTCGTCTAAGTCATCATAAGCAAGTAGCAGAGTCTTCTGATTTTTAAAGTCTTTAAGATTATATGGATTCCCGAAATCCACCACTATCACATTTTTCTTGGCACTTAGGCTATTTATAAAAGAAACTGTAGATGCAGTAATACCGTAGTTTGGCGGATACTTGCTCGTATTATGCACGGATACTATCGATACATCATAAGCAGACATCTGTGATTGTACTGCAGCAAATTGAGACGCAGTCGCATTTTTACTGATACATACTGTTTTTACATTGCCCATTCTTTCTAACTCTCGCTGAAAAGTGGTTTTGGTGCCATTACCTATCGCTATAGAAAGCACTCTCTTATTATCTTTTAAGTGCAAAGGCAATACTGATTTATCGTCCTTTACTAAGCACAACTCTTGCTCTATAAGCTTATAGTTTATAAACTTTGACGAGGTGCTATTTAGGTCTGCTTCTACATTGTGCTCGTTTAATGGAGTAAAATCATGTAATCCTAGGGAATGCTTATAATTTAACACTTTTAGCACCTTGCCCCACACGTAGTCTTCACTCAATCTACCTTCTGCCATTGCCTTCTTTATAAGTTTAATAGCTTTGGGCACATCGCCAGGAGATAATAAAATGTCGTTTCCTGCCATCAGGGCCATTAACTCTAGCTCACCATCTGGGTGGTACTTTGCTACCCCTTGCATGTTTAGAGCGTCGGTAAATGATAGTCCCGTGAACCCCATTTCTCTTCTTAAAATGCCGTTTATTGCTTTATCTGATATGCTTACGGCAATGTTTGTACGGTTGTCTATAGCTGGTATAAATAGATGAGCTGTCATTACACTCATTACTCCTTTGTTGGTTAAGTATTGAAACGGCCGAAATTCTACTTCTCGTAGTCGTTCCATCGAATGGTTAATTACCGGCAAGTCCTTGTGAGAATCTACATCTGTATCTCCATGTCCCGGAAAGTGCTTTGCACAAGCTATTATGCCCGCATCTTGCATCCCACTTGCATAAGCCCATCCCTTTTTAGAAACATTGTCAGGATCTTCACCAAATGAGCGAAAGTTTATTATAGGATTATTGGGGTTATTATTTATATCAATAACAGGAGCAAAATTTACGTGAATTCCCATCCGCTTGCATTGTCTGCCTATCTCCTTGCCCATTTCATAGATTACCTCCTCCTTTTGAATACTGCCAAGTCCAAGCTGATATGGGTAGGCTACAGTATTGGCTAGTCGCATAGCAAGACCCCATTCACCGTCTATTGCTACTAGCATTTTAGTTTTAGACATCTCCTGGAATCTGTTTGTAAGCTTCACCTCCTCGGTTGGGTCGCCCTTAAAAAAAATTACGCCACCCACTTTATACTGAGTTATCATACGCTCCACTTCTTCTATGTGTTTGCTGCCATAGGTAGGTCTGCATTCTATCATAAAGAGTTGAGCAAGACGCTCATCGACACCTAGAGAATCGAATGTAAGTTCTGACCATGTGCTGCTATGCTGGTGCTGCTTATTGCTCGGGGGTGCAAAAACCAAAAATGTAACAAAAATTAATAGTATGACTGTAGTGTTTCTTAGCATTTGTACGATGTGATTCAAATAGTGTTCCTTTTCTACAAAATAGGTACCAAATGCCTGAATATCAAGAAGAATAGAACACTTACTTATAAACGCAAGTGTGCGGTAATTAGTACATCTGCCTAAGCAAACTGTGGTCTCCCAAGTTTTCTTAAGAAAACTAGGTGAGATACAAAGGCTTCTCTAAAAGTGGTAAACTCTTGATAATTTATACCGTGCTTCCTAGCAGTCTCTTTTACTATCTCATATAACTTAGGATAGTGAGCATGAGATACATTGGGGAAAAGATGATGTATTACTTGGTAGTTTAATCCTCCACAATACCAAGTAAGTGCTTTGTTTTTCACTCCAAAGTCAAACGTATTATGAATTTGGTGAACCGTCCATTCTTCTTCAGAAGTACCATTGAACTTATCATGGTTTGACAGGTCAAACTTGTCTACAACGTGTGCTAATGAAAATATTACCGCCAGTATCCAACCTGCAACAAACTCAACTACAAATGCCCCTATTAGCACTTGCCAAAAAGCAAAGTCTAAAAATACCATTGGAATCACAATCATATAGGTTAAAAATACAAGTTTAAAGAGTACCATTTCGCCGTATTCTTTCACTATTTGAATCCCTTTTGCCTTATTTAAACCTTTTTTTCTATACTCACGATACTTTGTAAAATCAGCGAAGAACCAGCCCAACGTTAGAAAACCATAAAAAAATGCCCAGTATACGTGCTGAAATTTGTGTATCTTATTTCTTGGTGCGTCTTTAGTAAAACGAAATAGTCCTTTACCGTGTACATCTTCATCGTGCTGGTATATATTGGTGTATGTATGATGAAGGCGATTGTGCTGATTAATCCAATTGCTAGAGCTTACTCCCAAAATATCTGCGGTATGACCAAAGATTTTATTTACCGTTGGGTTTTTAGAAAACGATCCGTGATTAGCATCGTGCATCAGACCCATTCCTATACCTGCTTTAGCTAAACCCATTATAAAGCATAAAAGCAGTACAGACCATACAGAAAATCCTAAAAAAAGAATTGCTAGATATGATCCAAAAAAACTAAACAACAATATTGCTGCCTTCACTTTTAAGGATGGCGTTGCAAATTTTGAGATTTTGGATTCTCTAAAATATTTCTCAACGTTGGTCCTAAGTTCACGGCTAAAATCTGAAGCCGATTTAAATTTCGGTAATGTTATACTTGACATTGGTGCAAATGTAATCAATTCGTAAAATATGACTTTCTTGGTCTTAATTCAATATACCATACAAAACCCTCCAGCCGAGATTTAGTTTGAGGAAATTTCTCCAAAACATAAAATTTAGCTTTAGGCATGTTTTGGAAATTTATAGTCCCCACTTTATTGCCGCTGTCCATATTAATAACCATTCTGCCACAGACCACGTCATTAACGCCGGAGTATTGCATACTATCTTCTAAAGCGTAGTAAATGCTTTGTCCATTGCCGTCTACCTCTACACGCTTAAGTCGCGACTCTAAGAAAAAAGCTTCTAGCTTTTTTCCCTTTATCTGATTATAAAAGCCATTGCGGTCTTTTTCAATTATAAATCCGTTTTTAAATGCTTCTAGCTTTTCTATACCTTCTAAACCCCTGAATACCAATATGGTGTCTCCTGTTATCTGATTGCTGTCTGTCCAAAGAACTGGATCTGTATAAAACCCTATTGTGCTATCCGAAAAATTATATACCAGAGAGTCTGCCACCGCCTGCATGTCACTTTTATACACTTTTACCTTTCTAAATGCTCTTAGGCTTCTTTTTTGGTTTAGCGTAGTATCTGCGAAATCAATCAGGGTATCCGCTTTTAGATAAAAAGAGTCTCCATCTATGTTTTTAATAGCCAAGGGATTCCCCGTAATTAGCGTAGTTTTTGCAAAACGCTCGTACTTTCCATATTGACCCGTAATTGTGATTTCTTCTGATGTGTCTACGAACAGTATGTGGCCAAACGCTTCGCCTAATCCCGTATTTCTATAGTACATCATACTGTCAGCCTCTAGCCTGTTTTCTTTGCCTTCTATGTATGCTCCTTTACTGAACTGAGAGATGTTAGTCTTGGTATTATACCACCCATACTGGCAGTATATCATGTTTTCTTCGCTGTGTATATAGGTTGGGCCTAAAAAAGTAGCCAGCTTAGATAAGGTATTATACTTCAGCGTATCACTTTCCATTGTGTATTCAGGATTGGTGAGTTTTACTGAATCCTTAAAAAACAATTCCTTAGTTCGAGAGTAATACGTTCCGTTATTACTGTATAGCTTGTCTGCTCCATTAACCGTGTTGCCACCAGTAGTATAGTAACCAATTTTATCTACCATGTCGTAATTTAATTGCTCGGTAGTTAGCTTCATTTTGCCATCTGTTAGCCGGACGTTTTTACTCACTTTTGCTAATCTTGTATCGCCATCATACTCTAAGTATCCACCCCACAGGTCTACCGTGTCTTTCTGGCGTATGTATATTTTACCAAATGCTTCTATCTTATTTATTTCTTCGTAGAAATATGCACTATCACAATCCATAAGCATAGTTCCTTGCTTGAAACGCACATTGCCTCTGCATATTTGGTACCGGCCACGCTCTTGGTTATAAACTAGCTCATTAGCACTAAGTATCTCTATTTTTGTCTGATTTGACCGAGGGGTACTTTGAGCTGTCGTAACAAGAGAGCCCAATAGAACTATATATGTGAAAATCTGTTTCAATGCTTCGCTTTATCAATTAAAATCTTAAGAATGGATTGATTTGTCCAAATCATAGTACCTTTATTTTATCTTTATCAAAAAAATACTTTTGATTTGCTAATTATAAAGCAAACATCGTGCTTCAAAAGCTAAATCAATACATATCAGAACATAAACTGTTTAATAATTCAGACCAACTTGCCCTAGCCATTAGTGGTGGCAAGGACTCTGTTTTTGCTGCTCACATGCTCAATACGTTAGAAGTTCCATTCTGTATGGTACATGTCAACTTTAGATTAAGGGGATTAGAGAGTGAAGAAGATCTTAGTTTTATTAGGGCTTTAGCCGAAAAATTACCTCATTGTAAGGCTGTTTATACAAAGGAAGAAAACACAGCAGTCTATGCTGAAAAAAGAGGCCTATCTATTCAAGAAGCCGCTCGAGAAATAAGGTACGACTATTTCGGAGAGTTAAAAGAAAAACAACTCTTCTCTAAGCTTATAACTGCTCATCACAAAGCAGACGTGCTAGAAACTTTTTTTATAAACTTATACAGAAAGTCAGGAATAAGCGGATTGCGAAGCATTCCTATAAAGCGTGATTACGTCATAAGACCCTTTCTAGCATTTACTCAAGAGGAAATAACCAACTACCTAGCTGAGAATAAGATAGCCTACCGACAAGACAGTTCTAATACTAGTCTTAAATACCTACGCAATACATTAAGATTAGAAGTGCTACCACTTCTAGAGGAAAAACTTGTGGGCTTCAGTAAAAGAGCAAATGCAAGTATTGAACTTTTAACCAAAGAGGAAGAAGCCTTCAATCACCTTTTGTCACTTGCCATAGATAAGCTCACAACTAAGGAAAATGGACGTTTATCTGTAGCTAAAAACGATCTTTTGACTTATCCACAGCCTAGTGTTATTTTGTATCGCATACTAGACAAGTACGGTTTTAATAGTGCTCAATGTGAGCAAATAGTAGCTGCTACAGCAAATGAAAGTGGGCAGCAATTTGAGAGTAGCACGCATCAACTACTTGTAGATAGACTATTCGTATTTGTACAGAAAAAGGGAACCTCAATCAATGAAAGCACACTAATCAATGGGCCAGGTATATACAAAAACAGTCTAGGCATCTTAAAAATAGAGCCTGAATCTGGACACTCTTTTAACGGCAAGAAGCTAGAAGAGTTAGTAGACTTATCTGGTTTAGATTATCCACTAGTCCTCAAAACCTGGGAAAAGGGGGAGATTTTTCAACCTCTCGGAATGGTTGGGCATAAACTGCTCAGCGATTTCTATATTGACCAAAAAATTGACAATCAATTAAAGGCAAAAACACCGATACTTTGCTCTGGAAACGAGGTGCTGTGGGTGGTTGGGCATCGTATTTCTGACAAAATAAAAGTCACTTCCCTTACTATAAATACTAAAATTTCATTTACTTTTGAATAGTTAAACTTTGTTTTGTTTTAGTGGTTATCCTCATAGAGATGCAACGATTCTTTTGTATAGATGGTCATTAGAATAACTTAATTATTCAAAATGAAAAGAATTCTGTCCATAGCCGCCCTCTTTTTTTCGCTCTTTTTTCTGTGGAATCTATCTGCCAAAGCCGACCATATAGTAGGTTCTGACATCACATATACGTGCGGTGACACTGCTGGCATATACTATATTGTCTTTAATTTCTACAGAGACTGCAATGGTTGTTACGTTTTGGGGCAATCTCCAAGATGCGGAACTAGTGAAAATTGCGGCAGTAGCTCAACTGCACCTACTAGTCTTAGTGTATCTTGTATTTCTGGTTCTACCCCTACTAGTGCCGGCACAATAAGCCTTACCAGAACAGGTATAATAGATATAACAGCAACGTGCAATGGCGAACCTAGTCGATGTGACCAGCCTTGTAATGGGTCTTTTCCTTTTGGCATAGAGAAACATACGTTTGAGGGTAGAGTAGATTTGAGAAATGCTTTGAATAGCGGATGTTGTGACTTTGAGATATCCGTATTGCTGTATGTAAGAAGTGCTGATATAACCACCGGACAACAGCAGCAAACTTTCTATACTTCCTGCGAAATAAATGCTTGTGCTGCTCCATGTAATAGTTCGCCAGCACTTACCAATGACCCTGTCGCAATTTTGTGTTGCAACCAACCCTATACTTTTAATAACGGGGCAATTGATACCGCAGAGCGTGATTCTATTTCATATTCTTTTGCTAAAGCATTTAGAGGTCAGAATCAAGTATGTTCTTATAACGGAACTAGATCATATCTAGATCCTTTGGCTACATATTATCCCGGCACCTTGGCCTGGCCATATTGTAATGCAAGTGCGAACCCTCCCATCGGAACTTGTTTGGACCCAGAAACGGGTGATATTATTTTCACTCCCGTAAACTGTAGCGAAGTGGCTGTAGTCGTAATACAAATGGTAGAGTGGCGTAAAGACACCTCGGGTATTTATAAAAAAATAGGGACAACCAGGAGAGACATGCAATTTATAGTCATGTCTTGTCCAGATAATAATCCGCCTATAATAAACGGTCCCTACTCATACAACGTTTGTGAAGGAAGTCAGATTTGCTTTAATATCACATCAAACGATGCTGTATTTACTCCCCCTCCCCCCGCTTCTGCTCCTCCGCCAGATACAGTTAAGCTAACCTGGAATAGAGGTATACCCGGAGCTACATTTAATATTGTTAGTCCAACAGCTAGGCTCCAAACAGGCAGGTTCTGCTGGACACCACCACTGGGTTCTGCCAGTGATTTGCCTTATACTTTTACGGTAACTGCCCGTGATAACGCATGTCCTCTAAACGCTGTTACTGTACGATCATACCGAGTACGTGTAAAGCATAGAGCAGAAGCTGTAGTAGATATAGACACCTTACTGTGTGGCGAGTATACTGTAACGAGTACTCCTGTAGATGGGTTTAGAGGGTCACCTACTTATTCCTGGAGCTTGCTAGACAGTAATAGAA
>Ga0209702_10005918_pt1 | contig 16176 bp, 15 predicted proteins | sample FRY01_FD_187210 | JGI IMG/M metagenome (GOLD analysis project Ga0209702, IMG submission 187210) | Freshwater microbial communities from Lake Fryxell liftoff mats and glacier meltwater in Antarctica - FRY-01 (SPAdes) (version 2) | ecosystem: Environmental > Aquatic > Freshwater > Ice > Glacier... | reverse complement strand
TTCAGATTTTGTCGGTTTTGAAGAAAAATTAAATAATTTTAATTCGCTCCTCAGCCAAGCATGGCGTACGCGTGGTTATGGTGATTTTTGGTCGCACATGTTAGTTGCAGAAGGCGCAGTCGATGTTGCAATCGAACCAAAGTTAGCGCTTTGGGATATGGCAGCCCTCGATATTCTCGTACGCGAAGCCGGAGGGCGATTTACAAATACTGATGGCATGGACGGACCATTTGGTGGCAGCGGCGTTTCAACTAATAGCGCGCTACATGACAAAATAATTAAAGAATTAAAGGGAGCTAAGTGATGAATAATCTGTTAGAACCAACCACGCTTTCAATCGGAGGAATGACTTGTTCATCATGTGTAAATACAGTCGAACGAGCCTTAAATTCCATTGAAGGCGTGAGCGCAACTGTTAATTTTGCAACCGAAACCGCGCATATCTTGGCTCCCGCGGAAATTTCTGAGAAGGAATTAATAAAGGCGGTCAAAGGCACTGGCTACGAAGCGCACGCACTTGATGGAACTACTCAGATAGCACTTCACAGCAAGAAATCTTCATGGGCACTTTTCTTTGCATTTATTTTCGCCGCACCATCGATAGCGATTTCAATGGTTATGAGTTGGCACCACCACATTGATACTTGGATTCTTAATCAACTGGATAATTTAAATATTCTTCATCCACTTTATTCACCAACTGGATGGTTAGTTATCGCACTTAGTGCGCCAGTAGTTTTAATCGTTGCTTGGCCAATTCACCGCAGCGCCCTTCGAAATTTAACACACCCAACAATGGATAATTTACTTTCTATGGGCTCGCTAACTGCTTTCCTCTGGTCTATCTATGCGAATTCGACTGGTGTTGGAGATATCTATACCGAAGTGTCAGCAGGATTAATTTTCTTTGTAATTTTAGGGCGATTTCTTGAAGTTCGCGCAAAGCACCGCGCAAGTAGTGCGCTATCAACGTTGTTAGCTCTTGGTAGCAAAGAAGTCACAATTATTCGCGACGGATTGTCATTAATAATTCCAATTGATCAATTAGTAATTGGCGATGAATTCGAAGTTCTCCCAGGGGGTCGAATTGCAACCGATGGAATTGTTATCTCAGGAGATAGCGCGGTAAATAATTCGATGTTAACTGGCGAGTCAGCACTTATTGATGTAAGTATCGGATCAGCTGTTATTGGTGCATCCATTAATCAGAACGGACGACTTTTAGTTCGCGCTACCAGAATTGGTAGCGATACCGAATTGGCACGAATAACTGCAATGGTTATTAGTGCGCAAGGAACGAAAGCCCCAATCCAGCGGTTAGCTGATCGAATAAGTGCGGTCTTTGTGCCAGTTGTAATTTTGCTTTCATTTGCAACCTTCGCAGTTTGGTATTATTATACCGGCGATTCGCTAGCACGGGCTATTTCAGTTGCAATTACCGTTTTAATTATTGCTTGTCCTTGTGCGCTAGGACTTGCCACCCCAGTGGCGCTATTAGTTGCATCAGGTCGCGGCGCACAGCGCGGAATTGTTCTACGCCAGCCACGCGTATTGGAAGTTGCACGCACCGTTGACACTGTAATTTTTGATAAGACTGGAACCATCACCGCTGGTGCAATGAAAGTACAACAAGTAACAATTTCTACCAATGCCGGAAAAGTTTTAGGTCAAGGTTTTACTGAACTTCTGCGTGATGCAACTATTTTATCGAGTGCAATTTCAATCGAGTCGATGAACAACCACCCGATTGCACAAGCAATTAATTCTTACGTCTCTGCGCAAGGAATCAAAGGCACAACAGTTTCAGATTTTGCAGTTACGCCGGGCGCTGGTGCCGCTGGTCGCGTTAATTTAGGGTTGCAATCTCCGGTAGTTCTAATCGGTTCACCGCAAGCAGTTGCACATAGTTCAACCGAATTTCACTCTGAATTAAATAGCGCTATCGCAACCGGCCAATCTGCTGGCTTAACTATTTCCGTTCTTTCTTGGGATGGCGTTGCACTTGCAGTATTCGCCGTTGGCGATGAACTAAAAACTGATGCAGCTGCAACAGTCGCAGCCCTTGGCGCAATGGGAATTACGCCATGGCTTGTCACCGGCGATGGGGTAGAAGCCGCAGCTAGCATCGGCGCGCAAGTTGGAATTCCAGAATCACATGTAATCGCACAGGCAATGCCCGAAACAAAATTAGCGAAAGTCAAAGAATTACAAGGGCAAGGTCATCGCGTCCTAATGATCGGTGATGGAATCAATGATGCTGCTGCCCTCGCTGCTGCCGATTTGAGTATGGCTATGGGAACTGGAACAGATACTGCGATTTCGACTGCCGATATAACTTTGATGCGCCAGAACCTTTCAAGTGTTGTTGAGGCACTTCTGCTTTCCAAAAAAACGTTGCACGTTATCAGAACTAACTTAGGTTGGGCTTTTGCTTATAACGTAATTGGAATTCCAATAGCGGCGTTAGGTTTAATGCATCCAATGTATGCAGCAGCGGCTATGGCGTTAAGTTCACTTTTTGTGGTCACAAACTCACTGCGTATTCGCTAGAACTAACGGCTCTTATTGCCCCAAGTTGGTAACGCTTTATTTGGGCTTAGCGTTTTCCAGATCGAAATAATCGCAATATAGATTGGGAAAGAGAGCAAAATAAATTGAGTTAAGAAGTTGGCATTTAGCCCATAAAGATCGGAGTAATCCCACGAAAGAAGCACGAGATTAGCGATATAAATAACACCAAAAGGAAGCGATATAAAACGGAGTTCTTTGGCCCGTACCAAGTGAGGAATTTTCAAATTCGTAAGTTGGCTTATGCATAAGATTATTGAAATTATCGCTACTTGAGTTGGAGTAGATTCAAAAACCAAAAAAGTTGGAACGGCTAGATTCCAAACTGCTGGAAATCCATTAAACCAGTGCTCATCAGTTTCTAGATCAGTACGAGCAAACCAGAGCGCCGAGAAAAGAAAAATAAATCCAGCAATAATGGTTTCGTAGTGAACGGGTAACATTTTGAAGTGTACAAGAAAGGCCACGGGTACGACTACACAAGTCACGTAATCAACTACTAAATCTAAAATGTGGCCATCAATTTTAGGCGCATGAATATGTACATCTAATTTACGAGCAATCGGACCATCTAGACCATCTAGAATTTGTGAAGCAATTAACCAGAGTAAAGCTGCACGAATTTGGTCGCCATATACAGCTTGTAGTCCGAGCATCCCGAGAACAGCGCCGCAGGCAGTCATCACATGCAAGGCATAGCCGGCGTTACGAGAAACCTTTGGCCGGTAAGCGTTCTTCATAAATGGAGCGTAGTGTTTATATTTTTGCTTCTGCGCATAAAGTGCCAAATCTTACTTATAGCGGTTTAATAATTTGGACTGCAATTTTTACGTGGATTTCCGTCGTCGAATTGCGACGGAAACCTTCGCCTCACTAGTAGCGGGGGCAGGATTTGAACCTACGACCTCTGGGTTATGAGCCCAGCGAGCTACCGAGCTGCTCCACCCCGCGTCGGTAGCGCAATCGTATGCGCTAAGTGCGCTAAAGACCAAATCCGCACTTAATTAGCGCAGACAAAAGCACATGGTGATTGCTTGCGCAATTAAGAAATCTACTTCTTACTTTGCGCAGCAATTGCTGATGCAATTGCTGATTTCAATCGATCTTGTGCGCGACCATATGCAGCGAAATCTCCATTTGCAAGGGCTGCTTGTCCATCGGCAAGTGCTTGCGTAGCACTTTGTAGCGCACTTGCAAGGTTTGAATTAGTTGTACCAGTTGGTGTTGTTGAAGTACCAGTTGGTGTTGTTGTTCCAGAGTTTCCACCAAATACTTGATCTAGTGCACCTTTAACAGTGTCGTCGTATCCGATTTTATCACCGAATGAAACAAGAACTTTTTGCAGTAATGGAATTGCCGCAGTATTGGCAGTTGCACGAACATAAACTGGTTGGACATAAAGTAAGCCACCACCAACTGGAAGTGTTAGCAAGCTTCCAAGAATCACACTTGCACCACCTTGGCGCAATAATGAGAGCGAAAGTGCAACATCAGGTTTTGCTTCAAAGTTAGATGCAACTTGTGAAGGACCTGCCACGTTTGCACTGCGCGGTAATTGCAGAAGAGTAATCTTGCCGTAATCAGCCCCTGCGTCAGAATTTACAATGACAAGAGCCGATAAGTTTTCCCGACCACCGCGTGGAACAAATGGTGTTGTTAAAACGAATGAAGGTTTAGTTGCCCCTGGCATTTGCATAGTTAAGTAATAGGGAGGTTGCGCTCCGGCATTGCCACCGAATGTTGAAGGATCACGTGGCACGCGCCAGAAATCTTGTCCACCATAAAAAGCGTTAGCAGTTCTAACGTGATAAGCACTCAAAATATCGCGTTGCACACGGAACATATCTTCTGGATAACGAATATGGCTGAGCAGATCCTTTGACATATCACTCTTTGGCTTAACAGTATTAGGGAAAGCTTTACTCCAAGTTTTTAATACTGGGTCTTTGGTATCCCATTGATACAAGGTAACTGTGCCGTCATAGGCATCAACCGTTGCTTTTACCGAGTTTCGGATGTAATTAATGTTTTGATTTCCTTGAGCGGTAATCGCTGTTGAATTAATAGTCAAGGCATCTGTTGTCGCAGTAGATAATATTGTCTTTGTTGAATACGGATAACCCGCACTGGTTGTATAACCATCGATAATCCAAATAATCTTTCCATCAACGAGTGCTGGATATGGGTTGCCATCGAGTGTCAACCATGGTGCAACTTTTGCAACTCGATCGCGCGGATTGCGATCGAAAAGAATTTTCGAATCCTTATTAATTAAACTTGAAAGTAAAATACGTTGTTCTTGATACTTAATAGCAAAGACTAATTTTTGGAAGAGTGAACCAACGGGTACTCCACCAGTGCCAGAGTAAGTAACATTTTTCTGACCGGTGGCGGAAGTATCATCTGGAAAATCGAACTCAACTGGGGTTTCGGTCTTCTTTCCACCAACAATAGAGTAATTAGGAACATTTTCACCAAAATAAATGCGTGGTTCAAATTTTCCAAGTCCTTTTGTCGGAGGGAGGTCGCCAACTAGAAAGGAAGGTTTTCCATCAGCACCGCGAGTATTTCCAAGGGCTGCAGTGAAACCAAAACCGTGTGTATATACCAAGTGGTCGTTAATCCAGTTACGACTTGGAATGCCTTGAATATCTAATTCACGAACCGAAACAATCATGTCACGCGTTTGTCCATCAACGGTATAACGGTCGATATCTAGTGATTCAGGGAAAGCATAATAAGGCTTGATTTGCTGCAATTGACGAAAAGCTGCCGATAAAATATTTGGATCCATTAAGCGAATATTGGAAATTGTTGCAGCATCTTTGGATAATTGCCCTGCAGTAGTCGACAGAGTTGCTTTATAATCAGTAACAACTACATCATCTAAGCCATAAGCAGTCCGTGTCGCATCGATATCCTTCTGGATATAAGGGGCTTCCTTGGATGATTCGCTGGGTTTTACTTGAAATTGTTGAATAGCGCCAGGATAAATTCCAGCAATTAATACCGATGAGATAACAAGTAGCGCGGTTCCTGTGGCAGGTAAAACCCAAGAACGGCGAATGATGTTGGCAAAAAATAACAAGGAACATACAACGGCGATGGCAGCAAGAATTGCTTTCGCGGGTAGGACTGCATTTACATCGGTGTAGGTAAGACCTGTAATTAATCTGCTTTCCTTAAGCGCAAGCGCGTATCTATCAAACCAATATGCAACGGCTTTAAATAAAACAACAAGACCAAGCAGGACTGATAGTTGAACGCGTGCAGCAACGGTTGTGCGATCTTGGCGCTCCTGTGGGCGAATTCCGCCATATAAGTAATGCACGATTGCGCTTGCAATAATCGATAAGACAAGAGTTGAGATTGCCCAACCAATTAGCGTTTGCCACATTGGAAGTCTGAAGGCGAAGAAAGAAATATCCATGCCAAATTGCGAATCTTTAACTCCGAAATCTGTGGAATTTTTAAAGAGTAACCAAGTACTCCACAATTGCGAACCTGATGTACCTGCAAAATAGAAGAGCGCAACACTTAAACCCAGTATAACCCAACGACGAATCGGTTGAATTTGTGCGCGATAGCGTTCTAAATTATCGGCTTCAACGGTGAGGGGGGCGTACAAAGGACGTCGCTTGTAAGCAATAACAATATTTGTAATGATCACCAGCGATGTTAATAAACCTGAGACAATAAAGAGTCCTATTTTTGTTACAAGAACCGTTGACCAGACGCTGGTGAAATCAACTGATTTAAACCAGAGCCAATCGGCATAGAAGCCACTTAGCGATAAGACAATAGCAGCGAGACCAACCAGAACTGCAATCATTATTTGCAGGGTGGCGCGGCGACCTTTGAAATTTATTTGCGGGGTTTGGTTACTCATCATGCTCCAACGCTAGCGCATCCCAGTAGTTTTTCAACCATTGAACTTGTGCCTGAACTTGTGCCTGAACTTGTGCCTGAACTTGCGCGCAGCGCCACAATTGCTTGCGACAGGGTTCGGACTGCGATTACCTGAATTCCTTGCGGAACAATTCCTATATCTTCACAATTTTCGGCCGGTGCAATAAAGAGTTTGACTCCTGCCTTTTTGGCAGAAGATATTTTCTCGGCGATCCCGCCAACTGGCCCAACAACTCCGCTGGTAGTAATTGTTCCGGTCCCTGCAATGTGGCGGCCTCTCAATAAATCTTCCTTAGTCAATAACTCAATTAAACCAATTGCAAAAACCATGCCACCACTTGGCCCACCGGTATCTTTTACTTTAAAGGAAATATTCTTGGCCGAAATTGCGCCACCACCAGTTAGTTCAGGATGGGAAAGCAGATAAACCATAGCGCTTTTAATCGCTAAATTCTGGGACAAATTCATATCTGCTTTTGCCACGGCATCTTCCTTTTTCGTTGTAGTCCCAGCTTTATAAACCGCAGAGTGTGGAAGCACAACCTCATCGCCTTTAAGCCACGAATAAAGGATTTGAGGACCGAAAAGATATGAATCGGGATTAGTGACACGGATAGACATCAAATCAATTCTCCCATTTGGCGGATAAGTTTTTTCATTCTTAATAACGATAATTGAGTCGAAAATATTTTGGGCACTGCCTGGCATCAAAATGACAAAGGGAAGAGGCGCCAAAAAAGCTAGAATTAAAAAAATTGAAAGAATTAGTTTTGCAAATATCGGAAGTGGTGAAAAGCGCACAGAAGTATTTACTTTTTAGTGCGGAATATCTGTCTTCGGATTTCCCAACGCATCAGGCTCGGGCGTATCTGTTGACTTTGGCTTGAGAGAATCTAGACGTTGGCGCTCACGAAGAGAGTCTTGGAAGCGTTGAAATTGACCGACTGAGCGCTCTGTTTCTTGTTCAAATTTATTTTTAAATTTACTAATCCATAAAATATAACCGAAGGCACCAAGCAGGCCAGCAGCTGGAACAACCCACCAAATGAGGGCAAGGAAGGCGGTGGACATGGCACTACTTTAGCCTTATCTGCTGCTTCGCGTCGTACGGGAAGAAATTCAATGGTCTCGTTGTTAGAAGAATGGGAGGATTAGGGCCATGTCAACATTTGGATTTACTCCGGAGAACTCTGATGAGGATTCCGAGAAGAATTCACAGGATGAGAATTCTGGTGAAGGCTTAGATTTTGCTGCAATGATGAATCAGGTGCAAGAAGCGATGGCCGAGCAGTTTCAAAAACTTGGAATTGATCCATCGAATTTAGATAATCTAGTCAATAATCCAATTATTGGATCCTTCGGAATGGGTTTTGGCAATACCGCGGGATTACAAGAAGCGTTACCTAAAAATATTGTCAGAGATATCGCTAAGAAATTTGTTAGCGCTCATGGTTCTATGCCAATGGGGGCTAATGATGTTGCCCTTGTTGAGCGAGCTCTTGCAATTGCCGAACTTTGGTTAGATGAAGCAACTTTCTTTCCGTCACATAGCTCGATTTCACATTCAGAAATAAGTTCCGGCATCGAAAGCCAATCAGATGCGAGTCAATCAGAACAGAGCCCGAAGTCAAGGGATAATGCAAAGACAACTCAGAACACGCTAAGTAGAAGTGATTGGGTTGATGTAACTCTTGCTGGTTGGCAAAGCACCGTTGAACCACTAGCAATCGGTCTTACAGCTGCGATGAGTGAACTTCTTAAAAACGCTACTGAGAACCAGAGTGAATCCTTAGTTGAAAATCAGATGCAGATTCCTGCTGGTGCAATTACTGCCTTATTGCGCACATTTATAGGCTCACTCTTAGCAACCCAACTAGGTCAATCAATTGGTGGTTTATCGGCTGCAGTAACTGGAGCTCATGATGTTGGACTTCCACTCCTTGACCCAATTCGCCCAGCACTAGTGCCACAAAATATTGACCAGTGGAGCAAAGATCTAGAAATTCCAATTGAAGAAGTGCGAATTTTTCATGCATTGCGTGAAAGTGCCGTAGCGCGTTTATTCGCGAGCAATCCTTGGTTAGTTTCATATATTCGCACTGCAATTTCGGAATACGGAAAAGGAATTCGCATCGACATTGATGCAATACAACGCCAAGCCCAAGAGGCTTTCGATTCAGCAAGCGCGTCGGGTGGCTTTGATCCAGCGAATCCTGAAAGTTTTAACATCGCACTTAATCAGGGAATTTTTACTCCTGAAGAAACTCCCACCCAACGCGAGGCGTTAATAAAATTAGAAACAGCCCTTGCGCTAATCGATGGATGGAGCGAAGAGGTTGTAACTCAAGGCGCAAAAAATCGCTTACCAAATTTGTCTGCGCTAACTGAAACGCTACGCAGGCGGCGTGCAACTTCCGCCCCAGCGCAACAATTATTTTCATCTCTTTTTGGTCTAGCGGTTTCACCACGCCTTGCCCGCGAAGCAGCTAACTTTTGGTCCAAAGTTCGCGAACTGCGCGATATAGAAACTCGCGATAATATTTGGAGTCTGATTCTTCCAACTGCGCAAGATTTATTAACGCCCGAAAGTTATTTAGATAGCATCACGATTCCAGATGATTTATCTGACCTATAGAAATAGTTAGCGAACCATCGCTGGCCATCGCTGGCCTACGCTGGTCTACCAAAGAGAAAAGCGAAGTCCCCGGGCGCACATTGCGCTATCTGCCTTCCCCTTGCAGATAGACAACGGTTATCCGAGGACTTCGTATCAGTAAAGTACGCAGTAATTGCAACCAAATCAACCTAAACCCACTTCGAAAAAAATATATTTTGAGAGTAATTAAGAAAACCGCGCCAGGCAACACTAATGAAATCCCTCAACAAGTACTTTAGATTTATAAGTTACATCGGTGTATCTCCCAAATTTTCCAACCTATTGCAGCTATCGTTGCAACATGAAACTTGATTTATCTGCCGCCGGCGATGAGCTAGCTCTTCCAGGAATTTCAGAGGGCGAAATCATTGTCGTTCGTTCGACTAGGCGAAAGAAAAACATCTCGGCCTATCGCCAAGGTGGGCGAATTGTGATTTCCATTCCTTCGCGCATGAGCAAAGCTGATGAACGCTGCGTTGTCCCCGAGATGATTGCCAAAATTCGCGCCCAAGAGGCGGCCCAAATCCCAAGTGAGGCCGCACTCGCCGGCCGAATCGATTCATTGCTTACCCAATTTGCCCCAGAAATCACCGAACGCCCAGTATCTGTGGCATGGCGCCCAATGCGCGAACGCTGGGGCTCTTGCACCAGCGTTGACCGCTCAGTTCGAATCTCAGATCGCCTAAAAGGTGCCCCTGATTACGCCCTTGACTACGTTCTCTTTCATGAAGCTATCCACCTGCGCTTTTTCGACCACGGCCCGCAATTCCGGGCTGTGTTAGACCGATTTCCCCAGAGCGAGCGCGCCAGCGCCTATCTAGATGGTTATGAGGATGCCGAAAGGTCACTTGTCGCTCCAGAAATTCTAAAAAAAGTCTTGCAGAAAATAAGCCTAGAAAGCCCCGATTGAGCGCGCATCAGGGTATCGTCAGACCAAAGCGAGCGCCCACATGGCGAGCGCGATTGGAGGAAAAATGACAGAGACATATAAAGGTGACGCTTATTGTGTAAAGTGCAAAGCCAAGCGTGATTTCGAGGGAACTGTAAAGGTCTCTGAATCTGGTCGTCGCATGGCACAGGGTATTTGCCCAGTGTGCGGCACAAAGGTCAATCGCATTCTTGGTAAGGCACCAGTAACACCCACCTAAAAATTAATAAGAAAAACCCCTAACGCTGTTGGGGGTTTTTCTTATTTGTGCGCCACATGACCAAGTGCGCTCGCTTAGTTGCATTGCGTAATTAAAAGATGGTTCATCCACAATTTAATTCCAACTTTAATTACTAGCCCAAGGGCGCCGAGCATTCTTGCGCCATGACAAAATCCAAGAAAATTATAAAGGCCGCATCGCTTTGTATTCCATCATCGCTTGAAATCTTGCCTCGTTTAAAAGTCGGGGTCCGCTTTAGCCGTTCAATTCACTCGAGTGAAGAATCAATATTTGTTGGAAATTCTCAGAACTTTGTAGAAGTCCTGCATCCAGCGGCACGAACTGTTATTTCACGTTTTAATGGATTTAAAAGCGCGCAAGAAATCAGCGATGAAATATCTGTTCCGGTTGATTTGGTAGAACGTATGGCAAATGAATTGGAATCTGGGGGACTTCTCGATACGAAAAAAGGAAAGATAACTTTACAGAATCGATATTTTTCTGAAAATCCAGAAAAAGTTCATGGGGTACAAGATCAGAGCCGAGACGCGGCTTATCTTCAGTTGCAAACCAGAATTGCTCCCGAACTTTCGCAAGCAACATGGATAGACGGCGTTTATGACGGGGGAGTTTCAAAACTTTCTGCTCGACAGAATTTTGTCATTGAAATATATGGCGGAAACCGAATTGCCAGCCTTCTCTATGCAATGTTATTAGCCAGTGGTGTAACACAAACTCGATTTGCGATATCGGCTAGACGTAGTAACCCAACAGTTAGCGATTCTGATTTAGGCACGGGCATTTTACGAAATTCTGATATTGGCGAGAATTACAAAGTGCGCATTGCCGAAATCTCGCGCGAAATCGCGTTATTCCCCTCTGAAATAAACCCAACTAAACAAGCTATAAGCGAAAAAAATTTAAGTATTATGGTTGGCGATTTCTCTAGTGAAACCATGGAACACATTATGCGCGAAGGCCAAAGCCACTTATTTATTCATAATAGTGACGGTCCCGGGATATCTTTCGGTCCACTTGTCATTCCAGGAAAAACTCCATGTATTCGATGTATTGAATTAAGTATTGAAGAGCGAACAGGGATGCGTTTTGAAACCGTTCTTAATGCTCAAAGAGAGAGTGGCGGCGATGTTCCCATTGCAATCGCCCATCATGTTGCTGGATTAGTTACACAGTTACTGCTGAGCCATATTGATAGTAATAGTTCTGCCCTTATTGGCGTTCAGATCAGGCTAGATTATCGCGATCCAATTTCTCCAAAACGCACTTCCTATCCACGCCATCCAGGCTGCGGCTGTTCTTGGCGCTAAAAAGATGGGCTTGCGCCCTTTTTCTGCCAATTCCGGCCAACAGCTAGCGCACTTAAGGAGTTAGCGCTATCCACCTTGGAACTTTCTTCACATAGATTTCCAATCTTAATTGCCAGCCTTTCTCAGGCACAACACTGCGCTAGTAAAAATAATCCACACTCAACCTTAGGGGCACAAAATGAAGCCATATCTATCTTTTATCGTGAAATGCGAACTTGCTTTTCGAAATAAATTAATCTCATTTCACAACAGCGCTTTCCATAGCGGGTTTTTTAATAATAGAACCACAAGAAAATCATTTTCTAAGAAATTTAGCGATGAGCAAGGCGATGTACCAGGCTGGGTACTAGTTGTGCTTATGACAACTGGTCTAGTAACAGCAATTTGGACAATTGCAGCCCCTCGTTTAACTGCAATTCTGCGTAATTCTCTGGATGCAATGAATGGAGTTCGCTAATTGTGTCCAGAGACTTTAACAATCAATCGAATTAGCTAATTGTGTCCAGTTGTTTTCGACGCGCCATTCGTTTACTAAGAAGCGAGCGCGGCAACATAGAAAGTGCAATGGTAATTATTCCGTTGCTCTTTCTCTTCCTAATCGGTGCGCAATTAATAGTTGCTACAAATTTGCGCAACATGGAACAAGTAATGGCCCAAGGCGATGCTTCATCAAGGGCGTTAACTGGAGTGATTCATTCTGACGATGAAGTTATCGAGATAAAATCACCAGATTCTTTTGCGCACTTTAAGGTATTAATTACACATCGCCGCCGCGTCCTTGTGCAATTGATTCCAGGCTTTGTTGCACTTATGGGTGGTACGCCACAAATTGATGTCAAAGGGGCGGCAGTAATGGAAAATTCGCTATGAAATTCTTACGAGATGATCGCGGAAGCGCAACGGTTGAATTTAGCGTTCTTGCAGTTCCGCTTTTCATTCCGATTTTTCTTTTTCTTGGTCAATTCGCATCCGTAAGCGGCAATGAAGAAATAATGCGCGTCATGGTTCGTGAAAGTGTTCGTGTATATGTTGCGAGCAGCAGTGAGAGTGCAGGCAGGACCGTTGCACGCAATGTAGTTAATATTTTGGGAACTAAATTAGGCTTAACCGATAAAGAGATGGCATCGGTTACTATGCAATTTGAATGCAGTAACAATCCATGTTTGTCGGCAAAAGGAAGAATTCGCGCGACAATTAGAATGCGCGACGGGCAGACTGGGCGAACCATTTCGGCATCTGCGCAACAGTATGTAAATCCATGGAGCTAAAGTGCGCTTTAAAGAAAGAATTTAGCCAAGAGCGCGGGTCAATCTCGCTTTTAGTTATAGGCCTGTTTTTACTCACCATCGCTTCAATAATGGTTGTGACTGATATTTCATCCTTGGCAGTAGCTAAGCGATCCCTTGTACAAGCAACCGAGGCCGCTGCCCAACGTGGAGTTCATACTTTAGATAAAGCTAAGTATTACGAAGGCAAAGGTTCAACGCTTAATTCAATTTTTAGATTTGTTACAAAAGAAAAAGCGATTATTCCTATTGATTGCGCAGCTGCGCCAAGTGAAGTAATGAACGAGCTTCGCATCTGGAGCGAAGATAATTCAACTATGAAGCGGGCAGAATTGCAGCAGTTACAACTCGTAGAATTTCAATGCGATGGTGAATCAATAGAAATTAAGGTTAGCGCGCAAGCAAATCTGCCATTTAGAATTCCATTTTCGTCGATTGATTCTGTGCAACTTTATGCAAGCGCTGGAACAAAGAACGAGCGCGATCCCGGCTTCTTTCTTTTCGGAGTGCGTATTTTCTAAATTTAACTTGGGTAGGCTTGCGCTATGGCCGTGCGTGAGTATCAACTTGAAATAGCTGCAATCGACGCTACCCTCACCTCGATCGAAAAAGTGCTCGATCTGCCTAAGTTAAAGGCGCAATTTGTAGATTTAGAAGCACAAGCCGGAGTTCCTAATCTTTGGGATGACCCAGAGCAAGCACAGAAAATTACGAGTCGTTTATCACGCGTGCAATCTGAAATAAATAAGTTAGAAAACCTGCGTCGGCGAGTAGAAGATTTACCGATTCTCTTTGAATTAGCTCAGAGCGAACCAGACGGTTCAGGTTTAGCCGATGCCGAAAAAGAATTAGATTTAGTAAAGAATTCAGTTAGCGAATTAGAAGTACAAACTTTATTAAATGGCGAATATGACGACCGCGATGCGCTGATAACTATTCGTTCTGAAGCTGGTGGAGTCGAAGCCGCAGACTGGGCTGAGATGATTATGCGCATGTACTTGCGCTATTGCGAGCGACATAATTTCAGAGTTGATGTTCTGGAAACTTCTTATGCTGAGGAAGCAGGAATTAAATCCACAACATTTCGTGTAACTGCCCCATTTGCTTATGGCACGCTATCGGTTGAGCAAGGAACCCACCGTTTGGTGCGCATCTCACCTTTCGATAGCCAGAGTCGGCGACACACATCTTTTGCTGGCGTCGAAGTTGTTCCATTTGTCGAACAGAGCGATCATGTAGAAATTGATGAAAAAGAAATTCGTGTTGATGTATATCGCTCATCAGGTCCCGGCGGACAAGGTGTAAACACCACCGATTCAGCGGTTCGAATTACACATATGGCAACCGGAATTGTTGTTTCATGTCAGAACGAGCGTTCACAAATTCAAAATAAAGCAACCGCAATGGCAGTCTTGCAATCTAAATTACTGGAACGCCGCCGCCAAGAAGAGCAAGCAAAAATAAACGCACTCAAAGGTGATAATTCAGGCTCGTGGGGAAACCAAATGCGTTCCTACGTATTGGCGCCATATCAAATGGTGAAAGATTTGCGCACAAATTATGAAACAGGAAATACCGGCGCAGTTCTAGATGGTGAAATCGATGCATTTATCGAAGCCGGAATTCGTTGGCGCCGCAGTAGTTCATAAAAATTGGCGGGTAAGAATCGAACTTCACAATAATTAATTGTTTAAATCATCGCTCTTGCTATCAGTTGAAATACGCATGAATCAGATGAATCTCACACTTTTCGCAAGGACAAATGCCTGTTAAAGAGCCGATTCCCATACTTCTTCCATAGACTAAGGGTTGGATTTGATGTGCATTCGATTCTGTCTCCATAAAGTAATGGATCAGAATCGCTGACATGAAAACGGTTAGAAAGATTTGGATCGAGAGCTCGCGCATGACATTATGCATGACATGGCGCTTACCGAACGAGAGAGAATGGGCCAGAAATGATTCGCTTTGAGAACGTAACAAAGCTGTATGCAGGTCAAGAGCTGCCTGCTCTTGATTCAGTCAACATTGAAATCGTTAAAGGCGAATTCGTTTTTCTCGTTGGATTATCGGGTTCTGGAAAATCTACTTTCTTGCGATTAGTTCTGCGTGAAGACCGTCCAACTGCGGGAATTATTCATGTGGCAGGAAAAGATTTAGGAACCCTTGCTAGGCATAAAATTCCGGAACTTCGCCGCCAAGTGGGAACAGTCTTTCAAGATTTCCGGTTACTCTCAAATAAAACAATTACTGAAAATGTGGCATTTGCTTTGCACGTATTGGGTTATTCGCAGAAAGAAATTAATCGCGAAGTACCTGAAGTTCTAGAACTTGTTGGGCTTGAAGATAAAGGTGATCGCCTGCCGAATGAAATTTCAGGTGGCGAGCAACAACGCGTTGCAATCGCCCGCGCCTATGTCAGTCGCCCACCAATTTTAATTGCCGATGAACCAACTGGAAACCTTGACCCTGCAACAAGTGTTGGCATTATGAAATTGCTTGATCGCATCAATCGCGAAGGAACCACAGTTTTGATGGCAACCCATGATTCAGGAATCGTCGATCAAATGCGCAAGCGTGTCATCGAATTAGATGCGGGCAAGGTAATTCGCGACCAAGTCCGTGGCGTTTATGGATATACGGGATAAAGAGCGCCGTGATGATTAACTTAAGTATGCATCGCACAAGAACGATATCTGGCTTGTGGTCCGCCTTCGGTTTTGAAAGTGTGAGCGCATCTAGCCACGCGGTGAAATTTGATTTGAAGAAGCAAAGGAGAATCTAGATGCGCGCACGGTTTCTATTAAGTGAAGTCCGAATTGGGCTGCGCCGTAACTTAACGATGACTTTTGCCGTAATTGTTACAACCGCAATTTCGCTTTCCCTACTTGGCATAGGCCTACTTTCTAATGCCCAAGTGGGTGCGATGAAAGATTATTGGTATGACAAGATTGAAGTATCAGTATTTCTTTGCGGTACCTTATCTGAATCGCCATCATGCTCTGGCGGTATAATTACTGCTGAACAACGCTTACAAGTACAACAAGATTTACAAGATTTACCAGTAGTGGAGAGCGTTTTCTATGAATCGCAGTCACAGGCATATACACGTTTCCAAGAACGTTTTAAGGACTCTGCAATTGCGCAAAACGTTACGGTTGATCAGCTACCGGAATCTTTCCGTGTTAAATTAAAAGACCCCACTCAGTATCCAGTTATCGTCAGCGCATTTTCTGGTCGCCCCGGCGTAGATGTGGTTCAAGACCAGCGAAGTATTTTGG
>Ga0209702_10005912_pt1 | contig 16183 bp, 14 predicted proteins | sample FRY01_FD_187210 | JGI IMG/M metagenome (GOLD analysis project Ga0209702, IMG submission 187210) | Freshwater microbial communities from Lake Fryxell liftoff mats and glacier meltwater in Antarctica - FRY-01 (SPAdes) (version 2) | ecosystem: Environmental > Aquatic > Freshwater > Ice > Glacier... | reverse complement strand
AAGTCTCGAGAAAATGCATTGATGGCGGGCAAAACAGGAGGCGGGCGTGGTTCCAACCAACACAGAATCCGTGGAGTAAGTAACTCGCTCCGGGGTCAAAACAATGATCCCGGAGCGAAGCTGGTCGTGCCATCCAATGTCGGAAAGAACTGGGCGGAGCTATTAGCTCAGTTCGCCACATTCCCCGGCGAATATCAGGCAGTCCCTGAGCCGCAGTGGGACGATGTGAGCTCAACACTGCGCGGCGTAACCTCGAAGGGCAGCGGCCGGGCTGTAGAGCGATACATCGCACGCGAATCAAATTCGCTCTACAACGATGCAAAACTAGAAGGGTTCGCTTTCACCGAACCTGACATTGTCACACTGCTCAACGGAGGCCATGTGGCCGGTCACACCGTGGGCGAGGAGGCACAGGTTGTGGGGCTCAAACAGGCCAGCGACTACATGCTTAACTGTGTAGACGAGGGAAATGCGATTGAGCCTGGACAAAAAATCTCAGACGACCTGCATGTGTTCATCGGTGCTTCGCTTGGCATTGCATCCATAGCATTCCGCGGGAATCAGGATAAACAACACGAAGGGCCACGAGTCCGGCTCGGAGGTGGCGAAGAGTTCAGAGCACTCGACGCGCGAATCACACCAGCAGTTCTTGAGGCCGGACTAGCACGCATCCGCCAGATTGAACATCCGGTAGTCCGAGGCGCCACCTGGGCCGCTTTCGCGACCTATCAGCAGTTCTACCTCGACGGCAACAAACGCACCGGACGGTACGTGATGAACACCGTGCTGATGTCCCACGGATACGATGCCATCCTCATTCCCGCGAATATAAAAGCCCAATATGAAGATGTGCTGGTCGAGGGCTACAAGAGTGGCGACCTAACATCACACATCAAGCTTCTGCTCGACCTCTATCCACAAGAGGACTGACGCCAAGGGGAGTGTGCACCCGTGGCTGGTAGAGGTGTGCGAGGCATCGCGTGGTTGGGAATGGTGCACGCACAATCACAAGGTGCAGACGGCAGGTATTCGGAGCGCTTCCGCGGCTACTCCCACGAGTGCTTTGAGATCATCAGGGTTGTCCCGGAGACGCTCTGTCATGCGGCGGAGAGGTCGGAGACGAGCCTGTCAAAGTTCTTCCGCACGACGACGTTCCGCTCCCCCGTTACCGCGATGCGCAAACGGCCCTCGACAACCTCACCGCTTGCAAGCGCATCACGAACCTCGCGTACCAAGACGGTCCAACCAGCCTCGACGTACACCTCGGGAGCGCGCATCAGCTCAAGGAGCGCGATCTCCTTCGCATTGAGGCTGGCACGTTCCCGATTGCGGCGCGTGTACTGCGTAACACCCTCGATTGGGGCAGTCGTCCACACCGCCGCAACGTGGAACGAAGAGGGAACCTGCGTGGTCACCCCCCATTCACGCGCAGCAGAGTATCCAGCCGGCCCATTCCCTACCTCCCCGAGGACCTCCCGCACGATTTCCTCGACACGGGGCCGAGTCATCCCGTACCGAGTCTTTGCGCCACGGTAGTAGAGGCCGCGACGAACAGGCACGAGCTCCCCACTCTTCACGGCCCTGGATGCCGCTTGACGTGCAGCGGCCGCGGTCCCGGGCAGCCGGTTAACGTGCACGAACGACCGTGCCGGGGCGCTCCGGATTATGGTGGCTGGAGATATGACGCTTATGTCACGAAAAATTACAAGAAACGTGACATTTAGGCAATGGCCCGACGAGACTCATAAGTAATGCCCGCGTGGTGGTGGTCGTGCCTCAGCAGTAGATGCCCGTCTCTGGTGAACGTTCTGGGGCATGGGAAGTGAGTTGTCAGCGTCGGCCGAAACCAAATAAACACAGTGAAGCTCCACCACTCAGCGGGACGTGACCCGTCACTTCCCTTGTGGCCTCTCGGGGTTGGTGATTCCTTGTTTGTGAGATGCTTGTGAAGTTTCTTTGCCACTCTCGGACCAGCACAACATTTCGGCGCCGACGTGACCGGATAGTCGGATATCGCCGTCACACTGTTGGTCTACTACGCCTACTTGTATGCCGTTACCAAATCTGTGATGACGTCATTCCATGGCGTGGGCTCAAAATAAAAAGCCTCCCGAGCCGCTGAATCGTCCATGATGAATGTTCGATCGAATTGATAAGTGGTCTCGCGAAGTTCACGGATTAAGGCGTTAAACATCCCGAGCGCGTAGAACAGCGCGAAGGGAATTGCCTGAATTCTTATTTCAGATCCTTCAACGGCACGGGTGATGTCCTGCACCACGCGTCTTTGAGTTCGGGGCTGATTACTCGGAACATGCCACGCCTTTCCCCACGCTCTCTCATCTTTCCCGACAACGATCATGAGACGAGCAAGATCGGGAGGGTATGACCAGGAATGCAGGACATCGAGTCCTCCCAGCAATTGCACTTTCTCGCCTTTGAGAACGTTGGGAATTACCCGATCGCCAAATCGACTACCCATTCCCTTGCAGATGAAATCTGACGCCCGCAATCCATACAAGTTTGAACACGTGACAAGAACGGCTCCTGTTGATTCCGCATAGCGCAAAAGTGAATCGGCAATCGGCGGCCAATCTGTCGGCCATTTGTCATAGAGAGAGTTGACGGCGTTATAGATAACGGCCGCGCGAGGAACAGTGGCGACAAGGGTTTCGTAATCAGCAGCGTCTACCGATACTTTCTCTATATTCGAGTGATCTGGACCTTTGCCACTTCTCGTGACAACAACAACGTGCTCTCCAGAATCTGCTAACTGCGAGGCGAGAGAACTCCCTACCTCGCCAGCGCCCACTACATGAAGCTTGTGCTCTGAATTACTGCTCATATTGTGTCCCCCTTGACTAAGTTCACCGTATATGACTCCTTTGTCTAGTTTTGCGAGGACCTCCCGATAGTGATTTCGGAAGCTGTGTGGATCAGGCATTGCGTCAGTGAAATCGGATAACGCATGTTGGGAAATCCTGACATTTACGGATGCCTGGATGTTAGGTTCGGGGCGTGTTCCACGAGTTAGTGGGTATGTAAAGAACTACGGATCAGAAGGATGGGACCGCTGATTTCCCCTGAGTTAACAGCGTGGCCGGGATGAATCAAAGGATAAGAAATGCCCAGTGTGCCGTAGTGGTCGCATTCTTGTGAGCCCAAATGGCAGAGGTTCATACTGTTCGAATATTCCACACTGCGATTTCATTTCCCCAAGATGTGAAAAATGTGAAATTGCGATGGAGACGTCCGACCTACCGACACTTCGCTTTGGATGCTTGACGCACCCAGAGGTTTACTACCGCTCTTGCCCAGTACGTTCTTGGGGAGTAATGATTCCCAAACTTAATTCCGCGCCAGGCAACATACGTTTTCCTGAACAACTGAACTGCTCTGAGTTCAATGGGGCCACTGTCTATTCTATTTCGACCAAGACCGCTCGCTACTGGACGACGAGACTCACTAAAAGTGCTCGCGAAATGGGGTGCGTGCCTCATTTCATAAATGCTCGCGAAATGCTGGCCATCGTGTGGGTGCTGCGGTGTGCTTAGCGGATGGGTCAAACATTGTCGATGAGTGCGCGTCGAGAAATCACGAAGAAGCATGCCACCGAGTATGGGCGGGCGGGCAAGAAGGCTAAAGGGGTGATGTTGGATCAGTTGGTCGCCACGACGGGTTGGTCGAGGGCGAACGCGAGGCGTGCGTTGACTGCCGCGAAAGCCCGGAAGGGACCCGCGAGGGCGGTCACACGCACACCGCGGCGACCGACGTATGGGTATGACACGGTGAAGCTGTTGATTCAGGTGTGGAATCTGGCTGGCAGGCCTTCTGGGAAGTATTTGGCTGCGACGATGGGGATCTGGGTGCCCAAGCTCGAGCAGCATGGTGAGCTTGATATGAAGCGTCTGAGCGATCACACGAGGGCGCAACTGTTGACGGTGTCGGGGGCGACAATCGACCGGATGCTGAAACCCACCCGGGATGGTGGCAAGCTTGTTGGCCTGTCGGGGACGAAACCAGGATTATTGTTGCGTAACTCGATCCAGGTGCGCAAAGCCGGTGATGAACACGAGCAAGCACCAGGGTTTGTTGAAGCAGACCTGGTGTTGCACTGCGGTGCGACCCTAAAGGGCGAGTTTGTTCACACTCTGACCGTGACAGATGTGTCCACTGGGTGGACGGAGAACATGGCGCTAAAAAATGGTGCCCACCGGTGGGTGATCGAAGCGATGACGGTCATCGAGGCGCGGCTGCCGTTCCCGCTGGTGGGTTTGGATACCGATAACGGGGGTGAGTTCATCAACCGTGCGCTGATCAACTGGGCCGGCGAGCGTGACCTGTTCTTCACCAGGTCCAGACCATACACATCGAACGATAACGCTCACGTCGAGCAGAAGAATGGTGACGTGGTGCGCCGACACGCGTTCCACTACCGCTACGACACCGCACTCGAGCAGCAACTACTGGACGAACTGTATTCGGTGGTGCGGGTGCGGTTAAACCTGTTCACCGCGACAACGAAAGCTATTGACTGGCGGTCGAACAAGCACGGCAAGAAAACGCGGGTCTATGACAAGCCGCGCACGCCCTACCAGCGCGTCATCGATTCCGGGATCCTCACCCCTGAGAAAGCCGCCGAGCTCGCCACCCTCTTCGAGGTCACGAATCCGGCCGAGCTGACCCGCAAGATCACTACGATTCAAACGCGGCTCATCAACCTCGCGAAAGACAAAACCAGCGCGGTTACCGCCAGTGTTTCGCGAGCAAAAATAGGTGAGGCACGGGATCAACTTTCGCGAGCATCTTGACATGAGGCATCACGCTGGATCAGCGATGTGGTAATTCCGGCTAGTTCGCATTCCTGGGACCCGAAGCGAGGCGCCTACTGCCCACGCGCAGATGGGACTATGTTGCCAGAGAAGTGTTCATGGTTTACAGCTAGATGGACGAGTTGACCGGGTGCTGGTCCGCGCGCCTCATCGGCAGGCACGAACCGCGTGACTCCATTAGAAGAGAGAGGAGATCTGCGTTTCGAAACGCGCCTTTGCGAGCATAATCACTTTTCGAGGGTCGGCGCCCCAAACCTTTTCGTTGAAGATTTCTACTTCAAAATCTCCTCTGTAGCCGCCCAATTGCAGCGCAGAGAGAATGGGACCGAAGTCAATCGAGCCGTCTCCCATCATCGCTCGGGAATGCAGTGGATTTGCCTCAAGCGGCACCCTCCAGTCGGCGATCTGCACAACCTTGATGCGACCGGCGGCGCGCGCAATCGCCGCGACGAGGCCCGGGTCCCACCAACTGTTGTACACGTCAAGCGCAACACCAACGGAATTCGAACTAAACGATTCAACGATGTCGAGTGCGCTGTCGAGAGTGACGACGACTCCTCGATCTGCGGCGAACAAGGGATGTAGTGGTTCAAGCGCGAGCGGCACGCCGCTGGATGCTGCGTGGGGTTCCAGTTCAGCAATCGCGTCTTCCACTCCCCGCCGTGCGTTTTCGAGATCTCGGGAGCCGGCGGGAAGTCCGCCGGCCCGGATAACTACAGTGCGTGCGCCCAGCTCGGCGGCTTCGTCCAAACTGCGGCGGACCTCGTCGACGGCCGTGGGGTCGCCTCCTGTGGTGGGAGCGACAGTAAATCCCCCGGTGGTGTAACTCGACACCTCCAGCCCGGCGGCGCGCAAACCGCGCAACACCAATTCCGTTCCCAGTTTCGCGACAGGTTCTCTCCACAGACCAATGCTTTGGATCCCTGACTCAGCAAGCAGGTCAAAGATTTCCGGCAAGCGCGTGGTTTTGACCGTCACGTGGTTGAGGGAAAGTCGCGGTGTCACGCGCAGTCGCCTCCTTCAGGGTTGTAGTCGAATGAACAACACACGATACCAATTGTGGATTCGGGCCAAAGTGAGCAGGACCTCGACGGTCTCAAGACTTGCTTAGTTGCTCAGTTAGTGCAACTATATTGACTGAATCGAGCGAGTATTTGAAAACTGCCCCCAATGATGAGGAGCCAAGTTGCCCTACAGTGACACGGTCCTGCCCGCGGTCAAACCCTCCACACCCGTCGCCGTGCGTCGTGCAATGAAAGTGGGATGGTCCCTGCTTCCCGCTGGGACGTTCATCGCAGTCATTGCGGGCTGGATGATTTCCATCCGCGTATTCGATATCCCGAAATACCTACTTCCCGAGCCCGCCGGCGTGTTCGTGAGAATCTTCACTGACAGTGCAATGCTGTGGCGCAACGCCGAGATCACGATCATCGAGATTCTCGTTGGGTTCGGTCTCTCCGTCGTTCTTGCAATGCCTCTCGGATTACTCATCGCGCTTTCGCCGTTGGCAAAGCAACTCATCTACCCGCCAGTGGTGATTCTGCAGCTGGTTCCGAAAATCGCGGTCGCCCCCCTCTTCCTGGTGTGGATGGGTTTCGGCATCGAGTCCAAACTGCTCCTCACCCTCCTCATGACGTTCTTCCCGATCCTGCTAGCCAGCATCAGTGGGTTCCAGATTCTTGACGACCGACTGCTCCACCTGACGCGTTCGATGGGTGCGAGCGGCTGGCAGACCTTCCGCGAGCTCCGGTTTCCATCCGCCCTCCCTGTCATCTTCTCGGGGCTTAAGACTGCCGCGACCCTCGCAGCAACTGCCGCAATCGTCGCCGAATTTGTTGGGGCCAACCAGGGGCTGGGGTACGTCCTCCTCAGGGCAACAGGAACCTTGGACACCGAACTCATTTTCGCGGTGCTTGTATGGCTCACGGTCATCGGACTCGCGTTGAACTATGTCGTCGAGTTCGCCGAATGGGTGCTCACTCCGTGGCAGCGCGCGAAGTACTCCTAGGAACGAAGAGATGACAAAAAACCTAGGCGATCAACCAGGAGCAGTCAACCGACTGTTTCAAACGAAAGGAAAATCATGACAAGAAGGTTACGAAACACAGCGCTCGCGGCGGCGGCGGTTGCCTCCCTCGCCCTGACGGCGTGTGCTGGCAGCGCCGATCCGGCACCCGGCGGCTACGACTCACCCAAGGAGCTCATTCCCGTGACGTTCCAGCTCAACTGGGTTGCCGGTGGATTCCACGCTGGATTCGCAGTGGCACTCCATGACGGCTTCTACGAAGATGCTGGCCTGGATGTCGCCCTCGTCGAAGGCAACGGCTCGGGCACGACTGCCCAGCTCGTAGCGAGCAACCAGGCACAGCTGGCCTACGCTGACGCGGTGTCGGTTGCGAAGTTGATTGGTGAGGGCGCATCGATGCGCGTCATCTCGACCATTTATCAGTCAAGCCCCGCGGAGATTCAGTCCTTGAAGGATTCGAACATCGGGTCTGTCGCAGACCTGAAGGGTAAGTCCGTTGGAGTGCCTTCCGGCGCGGCGCAGACCGTGATGCTTCCACTCTTGTTGGAGGCCAACGGTCTGAAGGAATCCGACCTTACGCTGGTAAACATGCCGCCGGCATCACTCGTTCCTTCGCTTCTTCAGAAGAATGTAGATGCAATCCTCGGGTCGAGCGACTCCTACCGTGTTCAGCTGCAGGATCAGGGTGCAGACATCGACTACTTCCCGTATGCGAAGAATGGTGTACCTACCGTCAGTACGTCAATTTTCGCGAGCGACCGCTACCTCGTTGACCACCCGGATGTGGTGAAGAGCTTCCTAGCCGCGAGTCTTAAGGGCTGGTACGCAGCACTCGATGACCCAGAGCACGCACTCGAAGCGCTCAAGGCAGTGTTCCCCGACGCGAACGAAAAGTCAGCCGCCGGCGAGCTTGCTGCGGCCGCAGAACTCGTTTGCGTGAATGGTGCGGAGTACGTAGGCAAGGCCACCCCCGAGGCCTGGGCCGCGACGCAGGACATGTTGGCGTCGGTTGGCCTGCTGGACAAGGGTGTTGACCCCAACACTTACTTCAGCAACTCTTACCTGCCAGAGGACAGCAAGCTGCGTTCCTGCTCCAGCTAGTACCCGATTAGCGGGAAATAGGCCGAGCGGGGACGTGGTGAAAAGCCCGCCCCGCTCGGCCCACACGACAGAATGTCCAGAGCAACCGCGCCTGCGGTAGATCGAAAGGGAACCCTCGTGACTGAGATTCACCAAGATGACGGAGAAGCCAGCGGCATGTCAAACACAGCGGGGTCTGCAATCACCATCGATGGCGTTTCGAAGACGTTCGGTGAAGACACTCAACACCCGTTCACTGCCCTCACCCCCATCTCGATGGATATCAAAGCGGGAGAGTTTGTCTCCGTCGTTGGACCGAGCGGGTGCGGCAAGAGTACTCTACTTCTGATGGTCGCAGGCCTTCTTGGCAGGTCCACTGGCGAACTGACCGTTGGCGGCCGCTCCGTGAACAAGCCCATCACCGATGTTGGGATAGCGTTTCAGGATCACCTTCTTCTGGATTTCCGCACCGCGATGGACAATGTGATGCTTCAGGCAAAGATTCGAGGGCTCCCCAAAAAACAAATCCAGGCACAAGCGGACGATCTCTTCGATCAACTTCAACTGACCGAAGCGAAACACAAGTACCCCCATCAGCTTTCCGGCGGAATGCGACAACGCGTTTCTCTGATTCGCACGCTGGTTCACGACCCTTCAGTGCTTCTCCTCGATGAACCGTTCGGCGCACTGGATGCCTTGACACGCCTTCAAGTGCGGACCGATCTTGAGAGCCTGTGGATGCGGAGGCGTCCTACCGTATTGTTCATCACTCACAGCGTCGAAGAAGCGGTCGGTCTCTCAGATCGCATCTTCGTCATGGGTCAGAGCCCTGGCGAAATCATCGACGAGATTGTGGTGGAGATACAGCGTCCGCGTCCCATCGTCCTCGGCGAGTCGGCTCTGTTCGTCGCATACAGCGAGCGCATATACGACCACTTTAGGCGCATGGGGGTACTCCGCGGTATTGACATTCCCAGACAGCGTGACGGCCAGTGAGATCGACTGTTCCTAAAGACGAGAGGCAAATCGATGGGTTGGCAGAGCACTAGGCTCCAGCTTCCTGATTCCGGTGGCGGGCTTCGACAGCACACCATGGGGGCGTCAGCCAGCTTTCCGCACCATCCGCGAGGCTTCCAGAGCAGGTCGGTGTTTGCCGCTCCCCACGTCGTCGCCAATATTCGGGCCGAGTACACTCCCGGCGTTCACCCACCTGTCGATTGGGAAGCGACAATGGCGTTTCGGCGCCATCTGTGGAGTTTCGGTATCGGTGTCGCGGAAGGAATGGACACGAGTGAACGAGGCCCAGGCGGGTTGGACTGGTCCCAGGTGAAGGCGCTAATCCAGCGAGGAATATCTGAAGCTGAGAAAGCCGGCGGTGCCATCGTGTGCGGAGCGGGAACCGATCAAATCTCGGTTTCAGATCCAGCTCTCACCCAGGTCATGGACGCTTACCTTGAACAAACCGGATTCATTGAAAGTGCTGGCGGGGCAACAGTCATTCGTGCGAGCCACGCGCTTGTCAGTGCTGCGAAGTCCCCTGACGACTACCTGACTGTCTACGATGCTGTTCTCGGCTCACTCGAGCGGCCAGCTATTGTTCACTGGCTCGGCACCGCGTTTGACCCAACCCTGGAAGGCTATTGGGGTCACAACGATGCGCGGGAGGCCATGCAAGTTGTCCTTGAGATGGCGCATAAAAATGTCGACTCGCTGAGGGGCATCAAGTTCAGCCTTCTCGATGAAGAACTCGAGGTCGAGTTCCGACGGCTGGTCCCCGCTTCCGTGGACATCTTCACCGGGGACGACTACGGCTACACGCAGCTTTTGCTGGGTGACGACCACCACCACAGCCATGGCCTGCTGGGCGCCCTCGACCCGCTTGCCCCGATTGCCTCACAGGCTTTTGCGGCGCTCGATCACGGCGACTCGGCCGGATTCGTCGAGGTAATGGATTCGACCATTTCGTTGGCCGTCAAGATGTTCGAGCCGCCGGCAGCCTCCTACAAGGTGGGTGTCGTGTTCGTCGCGTGGCTCTCTGGGCATCAAGATCACTTCCGTATGGTGACCGGTAGGGAAGGGATGCGCTCACTGCAGCACCTCACGGACTTGTTTGTGCTCGGTGATGAGCTCGGTTTGTATCCGGATGTCGAACTCGCCGCACATCGGATGCGAACGTTGCTGGCCCTGGGGGGAATTGAATGAACGATCGGGTTCTCATATTGGCCGACGACTTTACCGGTGGGAACGCTGCGGCCGCGGGGCTTGCATCAGTCGGGTACCGCGCGATCACTGTGCTGGCAGGACAATTGTCGACGTTCGAAACCATTCCAGCCAGGTTCGACGCGATTATCGTGAGCACCGCAACGCGTCATTCCAGCGACTCCGACGCGAGCGCCAAAGTGCGTGACGTTCTGGGAAGGAGCGGGCGCCCGTCGACCGTCTCCCTTCGAATCGACAGCACTCTTCGAGGTCCGATTGGTGCGTCGGCACACGCAGCATTGAGTGCGCTTCGTGAATCGACTGGTCGACGTGCGGTAGCAATCTGTGTGCCGGCACACCCGGATGCCGGTCGCCACACGATCAGCGGTCGCCAACTACTTGATGGCGTTGATATCGCCAGAACGGAGTTAGCTCGCGAAGCCCTCGATCCCATCTCCTCTTCCAGCGTGTTGGAGGCGATGGCGTTCATTGGGCAAAGTTGCGGCCTCATCACACTCGACATTGTCACCGGGGACGAGGGCAAGCTTCTTTCTACCCTGACTGACATGGTTACGACGCACGATGTTGTGGTGGTGGATGCGTCTGCCCCCGAACATCTGGCAGCAATCGCGCAGGCGACGACGGAACTACCAGCCGAAATCGAAATTCTTGCGGTCGACGCCGGGCCGTTCTCGGTAGCTCGGGCGAAATCGGGGCGCCAGCGAGCAGACTCTTTGGTGAAGCGGAAGGCACCGATTCTTGCCGTAATCGGTTCTCCCACTGAACTCACCATCGCGCAGCTTCACCGATTAAAGTCCGAGCGCTCAACATACACGATCGAAATAGCCTTTGATCACTCCGGGCGACTGCGAGATGATCAGTCAGGACTGACCATTCTGGCACGCACCGAGCGAAACGGAACTGAGCACGAAATCGTAGTCGTGACCGCAGTGGTGGAAGGTGAGCGGGCCGTTCCCATCACGGTCGACGCAGCGGCACGCATCGTTCAAAGCTTGGCAAAAAAAGCGAGCGAGCTCATGGCGACCCACCCTATTGGAGGTGTTTTCTGCACCGGCGGCGACATGACAGAAGCGCTCCTTGCCAGCTTCGGTGCCAATGGCGTGTGCGCTGAGGATGAAGTGGCTCCCTTGGCGGTCTCCGGAACCATTTCCGGTGGGCCCTGGGGCGGATCTCCCCTTGTCACTAAGGGCGGAATGGTAGGCGACAGCGACTCGATTCTTCGATGCATAGCGAAGCTCGAAGGACGAATCGCCGAATATCAAGCGACTCTTCCGCCCATCGTGGTGTCGGAATTGAATCGAGTGGAGGAATCTCATGACTGACCCAGTTCTCGCACTAACACTTGGTGATCCCGCCGGGATTGGCCCTGAGATCGTCGCACGAACCCTTGTCGATGCGGCGACAATGCAGGGTCACCACGGTGTGGCGGTGGGAGATGCTGGGGCACTCAAGAGAGGAGTAGCCGCATCGGGGCTCAAGGTCTCAGTGCGCATGGTCGATTCCTTCACGCAACCAAAGCTGGACGGCGCCATCGATATCTTCGACACTGGTGTGCTGGGAAAGGACCTGCCGGCCTGGGGTAAAGTTGACGCACGTGCTGGCAGGGCGGCCGTTACGGCGATAGAGGTTGCCACCAAGGCCGCACTTGACGGAATGGTGGACGGGATAGTGACGGGCCCGGTCAACAAAGAGGCCATCTGGGAAGCCGGTTGCGCGCATCTGGGCCACACCGAATTATTGGGCGAACTCACCCGAGTGCAGAATCAGGACACCATGTTCGTTATTCGCACAACCCACGTTCCCGGTCACCACCTGCGGGTGTTCTTCGCAACCCGACACGTGTCGCTCAAGATTGCAGTTTCGCAGATTACCCAAGAGCGGATAGAAAAGTCTGTGCGTCAGGCGGACAAAGCCCTGCGAGTTTTCGGAAACGAGAATCCACGCATTGCCGTTGCGGCTCTCAACCCCCACGGCGGGGAAGGCGGAACGTTTGGAGACGAAGAGATTAAGGAGATTGCGCCCGCTGTTCTTGCCCTGCAGGCCGAGGGTTTTGACGTAGTGGGGCCGATCCCCGCGGATTCAATTTTCCACAAGGGGCTTATGGGGAGCTATGACGGCATCCTCTCTCTATACCATGATCAGGGTCACATTCCCACAAAGACCTTTGATTTTGACGGCACTGTGTCAGTGACTGTAGGGCTGCCAATCCTTCGAACTTCGGTCGATCACGGCACAGCGTTCGACATTGCAGGCACCGGGGTCGCGCGTCACGGCACTATGCTTTCTGCGTATCTTTCAGCGGTCGAGTTTTCCGCTCGTGTGCCGGCGATTCGGGCGGCCTACTCCCCGGAGACACAAGACTGAACAGACCCTACAACTGGCAAGAGAAACCAAAGGCGGGAGGTGGGATTGTGGAACCAGGTTCGGTGCGAAACGAGACGAGTGCGAGACACGCACGAGTCATTTCCCTTATCGAGTCCGGCGTTACGCAGGTGGGTGATATTGCCGAAACGCTCCAGGTATCTCCATCGACGATCCGACGTGACCTGACGCATCTCACGAGATCTGGAAGGCTTATGCGGACCTACGGTGGCGCAGTGATACAGAGCGGGTTCCTGGAACGGTCGATCGACGACAGCGCGGCAATCCGATTTCATGCCAAGAAGGCGATCGCCGTCGCTGCAGCGGAATTCGTCGACGATGATCAAGTAATTTTCATCGATGCGGGAACAACGTGTGCCGGGATGGGCACTCAGCTTCATGGCAAGCATAATCTCACGGTCATGACGCGGGGGCTTGAAACCGCGCGCACACTCGTTTCCATGCCCGGTGTAACTGTAATGATGCTGGGGGGAACCTTGCTGAGGATGAGTCACGGCATCGTCGGCCCGCTCACTCAATTGGCGCTGGAGAGAATGCGCTTTGATATTGCCTTTCTGGGGGCTGACGCGGTTGACCCTGTGAGTGGCCTCGGAGAGCCGACCCTCGAGGAAACCCTCGTGAAGGAGCAGGTCGCTGCCGTGAGCACCGAGGTGTTCGTGTTGGCCGACTCCACGAAGATCTCAGGAACCTACCCCCCGGTCTGGACGGCGCTCGATGACCCATGGCGGCTCATTACGGACTCCGATATCTCTGCGTCAGTGCTTTCCCAATTTCGTTCCACTGGGATCGAGGTCGTTGTGGCGCCCTACTAGACCGAAGTTAGGGTCCCGACGCAGAACTGTCTCTTATGTCCCGCTACATCCCATACCTTAGACATTCGGGAGCATGTTCAAAAATTGTGTAAAAGTGTGGGTAACCATCCCAGATTGGCGGTGGTTGTGATCACCCCCAAAGATTAAATTTCTGAGGATTTTAGGGACCTTCCCCCAATACAGGGACCTCGCCGTGGGTTTAAATCCTGCCAGCCCGACTGAGGAATAGTGGCGACAGGTGTCTCTGTTCCCCACAACGTTGGCCATTTGGGGCGCCGTGTTTTTCCTAGGTAAAACTCCGGCGGCTTTCAGGTCTTAGAACCATTCCGACCTCAGTAGCCAAACCGGTTGGAAGTTCCCTCTGGATGATTTTGCTTAGCTGCAGTGAGGCATTTGACAGAGCTTGCCAGTCTCGCGGCTGCGAGCCTCACGTCCACCGCCCTAAAGCTCCTAGAGACCCTGCTGGCATCAAAAGGGAGTGGGGTCAAACCTAACACGGCCCAAACCCAACACAGGAAGTAATCCCAAGGGATGTGGCTGCGGAAAATCCTCTGGGTACTTTTGCCCCTGGAACCCGTTTTGAAGAAATTGTCGAAATCTACTTGTGGGATTCCCAGCTCCGCAAACTCATGCTGACTTACCTGGAACCTGTTGAAATCAAACTCAAAACCGAAATTGTCCTGAAACTCGGCGTGCGTTCGCCGTATGCCCATCTTGAACCCAAGTATCTTCACGGAAATTTCACAAAAAAAGTTTCCTCACAATCAGGCCTTAGCCCCCACCAAATGTGGGCCCGCAAATACCTGATAGGCGGATCGTGGAAAGTCCTAGACCATATTTCTCCCGTAACCTCACAGGCCTCCGGTTGGTCCCATGACCTGCGCCAACTTGTTTTATCTCTCCCTGAAAGCAATGTGAGTCATGACAAGGCAATAGGGCTGAATGTGTCGTCATTTTTGGCGGGAACCAAGGCGTGAAAAGCTCGCTCCTATAACGCGCGGCGGAACGTTCAGTGCTTGGCTGGAACGAGTGTGAGTTTTTGCCCCAGACCATCAGCCAGACGTAGGAGCGTCGCGGCAGTCGGGTTCCCAGTGCCTCGCTCGATGCGGCTGATTTCGGCTTGCTGGATGCCTGTCAGTTCAGACAGAGCTGGCTGAGTGAGGGCTTTGGCCTTACGTGCGGTTGCAATCACAGCGCCAAGTTCGGCACGTTCGTTTACCTCGGCAGTGAACTCGGACGATGCCGCCTCATACACGCGCCGAGTGTCGTCAGACCACGCCGCCTTCGCGCGGTCCACAAGTTCATTGAAGTCCTTGGACATGGTGACCTCCTCTCTCCATCATTATGTGCCAAAACACATACGTGGTCAAGTGCGGCGTTGCCGTTTCCAACGCTCGTGGATCTTGCGCGCCTTCGCGATCTCACGCTGCTGACGCTTCTCTGATGGGTCGGTCTTCTTGTTGTAGCCGTGGTGAAGCAAGACGATCTTGTCACCATGGAACGTACAGAACACCCGGAGCAGCAGTCTTCGATCCGTGCCCGATTCCTCCGGCGCATCGAGGCCAGCACTTACGAGGATGGTACGAAGTGACTTCCGTATCCGGAACTCGTACAGCCCCTCCCCCAGAGGCTTACCCCATTCGCCTGAGCAGACGTCGATCCCGTAGACCTGAAGGACATGCTCGATAGCGGCAACCAAGACCGCCTGCTCGTAGGCCGGCAACGAAAACAGGAAACGCTCGAACGCGTCCCCCTCGTACTCAACCGACCACACCGCCACGACTTGGACAACCTTCCTGGTCCCAACCAATCAGGCACGTTCTTTAGCGTACTTGAGCGATTCCGAAGGCGTTGGGCGCTCGCATCATTCTACAAAACCAGGCGTTGAACCGCCCTGGGTTTAATGGAGACTCTGTTTATGTGATTTCGGCCAACTCTTGTGGCCGGTTGGTCCCAGCATAGAACGTTGCTTCGAACTCTGCCGGGGGAACATCACCCAGGTATCCGTGGAGGCGCTCAGTGTTGTGCCAGTGAACCCAGGTCAGGGTCGCCAACTCGAGTTGCTCAATGGTTTTCCACGGCCCAGAATGCGCTGGGCCCCGAACCAGTTCTGCTTTGTAATACCCGTTCACGGTCTCAGCCAGTGCATTGTCATAGCTGTCGCCAACAGTCCCAATCGAGGCAACAGCTCCAATTTCAGCCAAGCGTTCCCCATAGCGAATGGAGGTGAATTGGCTTCCGGCGTCGCTGTGACAGCGAAGCCCTGGCAAGGTTTGCCCCCTGGACCATCTGGCCATCTCTATCGCATCAAGGACGGTTTCTGTTCGCATGTGACTGGCGGCCCTCCAGCCGACGATCATCCTGGAGAAGACGTCGATGATGAAACACACATACGCCACTCCTGCCCAGGTGGGCACGAACGTTAAATCCGTCACCCACAGCTTGTTCGGTGCTGACGCACTGAAGTGGCGTTTCACCAGATCCGGATGCCTCACTGCTGTCGGGTCTGGTTGTGTTGTTTTCACCCGTTTCGACCGCAGAACACCCCTCATTCCGAGGTTTTTCATGAGTCTCGCGGTCTGGTCACGACCAATATTGATGCCTGCCCGGCGGGCAGCTTTCCAGAGTTTCCTGACCCCATAGACCTGGAAATTGTTCTTCCACAGATCACACAGTTGAGGTGAGAGCATCACATCGTTAAGTGCTCTTGCAGAAGGCACGCGGCCCCTGGCCGCGTAATAAGTACTGGGGGCAACCTGCAACACTCTGCAGATCAGCTCGACCCCCAGTTTTCGCCCTTCCACAACGTCGTCCTTATTCGCGTTCACGAAAAC
>Ga0209702_10005911_pt1 | contig 16185 bp, 14 predicted proteins | sample FRY01_FD_187210 | JGI IMG/M metagenome (GOLD analysis project Ga0209702, IMG submission 187210) | Freshwater microbial communities from Lake Fryxell liftoff mats and glacier meltwater in Antarctica - FRY-01 (SPAdes) (version 2) | ecosystem: Environmental > Aquatic > Freshwater > Ice > Glacier... | reverse complement strand
CTGCTGGCGCAACTGCGACTGGTAGTTGGACGCCTGCATCTGGTTCCCGAACCCGGCCTGCTGGGCGTTGTTTCCAAACTGAGCAGCCTGTAGCCCTTGGGAGAAGTTCTGGCCCGAGGCGCTGGATCCCATCCCAAACTGGTTTGCAGCCGATTGGTTGGCAAAAGCCCCTTGCTGGCCCAGTTCCCCCACCTGCTGTTGGCGTAGATTCATCCCCAATCCGAACTGACTCCCGGCAGATTGGTTAGCGAAAGCTCCTTGCTGACCCAGTTCCCCCACCTGCTGCTGGCGCAGGTTCATCCCCAAGCCGAACTGGTTCCCAACAGCTTGGTTAGCGAAGGCCCCCTGCTGCCCCGCTTCCCCCACCTGCTGTTGGCGCAGGTTCATCCCCAAGCCGAACTGACTTCCGGCAGCTTGGTTAGCGAAAGCCCCCTGCTGCCCCAACTCCCCTGTTTGCTGTTGGCGAAGGTTCAGCCCCATCCCAAACTGGTTTGTAGCGGCCTGATTGGCAAAGGCGCCTCGCTGCCCCGCTTCATTTACTTGCTGTTGGCGGGCGTTCATGTCCATCCCGAACATGCGGGAGCCTTCCTGCCCCGACCCTATGATCGCCTGATACTGGGACTGCTCCCGGGCGTCGTTCTGGCCCTGACGCAAGTCCGACAGTGAGCGGTCGTATGCCTCGTCCCCGGGCTTCACTCCCCGGTTCCGCAACTGGGTCTCTAGGTTGGCCTGTTCCCGCCCGAAGCGCGGCTCGTTGCGCGCAGAGAAGCGGTCGTTGATTGCCCCCTCCGCCCGCTGGACATACGCCTGCGACGGGTCGATCTGCTGCGCCCCAGAGAAGTCCAGACCCCTTTGTAACTGTTCGGGGCCCACCTGCTGGGCACCAGAGAAATCCAGACCCTGCTGGAACTGGGCTGGTCCTACTTGGTGGGCACCAGAGAAGTCCAGCCCCTGTTGGAACTGGGCCGGTCCCACTTGATGGGCACCAGAGAAGTCCAGACCCCGCTGTAGCTGCTCGGGGGAGACGTTCTGCTGGTTAACCCCGGTCTGGAGGTTGGGGGCGTTGGGGGCTTGGCCACCCTGCTGGAACTGGTCCCAGTCCATCATGGATCCAAGCTCGTTGCCCACCCGGCCAAGCATACTGCCCGCGATGTCGGAACGGCCCCGTTGGAGGTCAAGCTGGGAGTCCAGAGCACCCTGGGACCGTGGGTCGAGGGTCGTGGTCTGAGTCCAGCGGTTCAGGTTCTGCTGCGTGGACTCGTCCCACTCGGGGGTGTTGCTCCACGTGGTGTTGCCGAACGGCGTCCGCTGATCTGGGCGGTTGGCCCACGTCTGCTGCTCGGTGATGTTCCGGGAGGCCGTGGCCTGCTCTCGGGCAGTGGCGGCGTAGTCAGGGGGCGGTGGTGCGCGTTTGCCCATCAGGATTCCTCTATCCAAGGACAGCTTGTTTTGCGCATCTCTTTAACCATCATGTCTACTCCAATGTCCCACCCGTCCTTGACGCGGTGGATTTCTTTGAACCCTATGGAATCTGAAAACTTCAAACAGTCCTCGTGGAACGAGGGGGTCGAGGCAAACACGATAAGGCGTCCCGCCGCTCCAAAAGCGTACCCAAATGCCTCTCTCAGTATCCCGCCGCCTGCAAGGCACCGGGCGTCCACAATCAGAACATGGGCCTGCGCGGCGGCTGGGGTCCAGTGGTCAAACCCTATGACCCCCATGATTTCCCCATCCTTGATCGCCTCCACCCCTTGGAAGTCCACTGAGGTCATGTACCCCGTGCGGCTCTCGTAGAGCGCCCGGCCCTCTGCGGAAATAGGCTGGTACTCCATCTACAGGAGGCCCCCGGTGTCGAACATGAGGTCAATGCGGACCAACAGGGTCTCCGTTCTGCTGTTGCCGTTGAGGGCTACGCCGAGCGCCCGGCCAATACCAGAGCCTCCGAACACGCGCTCTTGCGGAGACTGCGAGGCTCCCTCCCACACGGCTTGATCCCAGAGGGCGGAATCCCACAGCGCCCCAGTTGTGACGGACGTTGCCCCAAGTGCAAGCGGATCTTCAAGATCGTAGTCGTACCGGGGCAGGGCCACGTAGTTGGGCTGCGAGCCTGACAGGAACACGGGCCGCATGAACTGGATGCGGTGGTACAACCCGGACTCCCCAGCGTCGGTGAACGCGGTCAGGAGTGACCAGTCAATCTCTGTCCCGTTGAGGCCGCTGAGTGCTACCGCGTCCTGGGTTCCGGTCAACTGGTACACAACGCTGTCCATACCCCCCGTAAAGAAGTTGCCCTTGTAGACCTCTGAGCAGTTGTAGGGGACATTTTGAAACTGCGCCCATCCACTGGTCTTGGAGGACATGACGAACTGTAGGTCGGGGAACCCCGTCTGCTTGGGGGTAGACACCATCAGCACGCTCTCGAACGGGACGTTCTTGATCTCCCACCCGAGCTGGGTCCGGCTCTCCAGCATCTTGTTCTGGATCAGGGGGGAGATGTTGCGAGAAGCATACACGTCCTGTTCCTGCACCGGGCGTCCCGATACTAGGCGGGACATGGGCAGAACTCCGTACTGGCTGAGGAGGAACAACTCGCCCCCGAACCCGTTGGCGATCCTGCGGCCTGCTGGGGGAAGGCCGATGAAGTACTGACCAGTCACTTCCCACGTTGCTGCCGTGGCGGGGTCAGATCCCCGGTAAACGATGACATCCCCGCCGGAGGAGATCGCGACGAGGTAGTCGTCGATCCCGTCTCCACCGTCCACGGTCCAGTTCCAGAGCCCTATGAGGGCACCGCCGTACTTGAACTTGTTGCCGAAGTCAAAGCGTGTGGCGGCACCGGCCACGGCCCCAGAGGCTAGGTACCACGATCTGCCCGAGTTGCGCTCCACGAACCAGAGCCGCCCCTTGTGCTGCATACAGAACACTAGGTCAGCCTCGGCAACCCCGGTGATGCCCGTAGTGACCGCCCAAGCTCCCCCTTGCTCGTACTGGAGAAGGCCGTTGGCCTCGTCCGCGTAGAAGCAAAAGTAGGCCCCGTTGTCGAGGACAAAGTTGGTCCACACGCCGATTCCCGAGGTGGCGCTGTTGATACCGAAAGTCAGGTCGGCGGTCCACGCCCCGGCACCACCGGCAGAGATGTCGAAGATCCCCGCCGAGGTCGTGGCAAACAGCCGGTCAGAGGCGGTCGTTGACCCTTGGAACGGGATGATGGTGCGGACCCCGCCCGTCCCGACGTTTGTCGCGAACTGGCGGTAGCCGGAGCGTACCCGCATCCCCCGGCCCTCGGGGATCATGTTAATGGAGTTGATGCAAAACGTGGGGTCGAGGGTAGCCAGCGGGTCTACCGCGTTGATCCCCTTGGACGGGGAGGGCAACGGGATGACCTTGATTGAGGGCTGCTTGGGAACTCTCCCCAGCACCCGACCTCCCGGATTGAACCCTGTGCGCATCTTAGCTACCGTACCCGCTCTGAGGAAGGTTGATCCACGGGTTCAGGAACGGGAACCGCGAGACTCGGGCTAGGGTGAGCACGGGAGCCGGGGAGTTGATCCCGGAGATTGCCGCGTACATGGCTTGGAACTGCTCCAGCGAGGAGTTGGCGTCGAGGCCCTTGGCCTGCTTGTAGCGTGTGGCCAGCATCTTCGATATGAGGATGGCGTCAAACAGGAGCACGTCCGAGTTGTTGGCTACGCGGTCCGCCGTTGTAGGGCCACCGTTGACCAGTACCCAGTCCTTCGACTGGTACGAGAACACGATGTTGATGTCCGGGGGAGCCGGGGCAGGTAGAAACTGTAGCACCCGGTCTGCCAGCTTGAACGACAAGTAGATGGTACTGGAGGCTTGGTTGGTGTTGACCACCGACTGCCAGATCTGTTCAGAGAGAGGCCCCGCGATGGGCAGCCCAAGCCCGAGGCCGGTAGGAGTCCACCCCGTCTGGTTAATCATGTAGCCAAAGTCGGAGGGCAGCGCGTACTGGCCGTTGGCGACGGGGGCGGCCCCTGTGCTGATCGTGTGGGTCTTGGTGAACTCTTGCCACTGGTAGACAGTAGCCAACTCACGCCCGCACTGAGACAGCAACGAGCGGAGTTGGCCTACATAGGCGGGCGCAGAGGATGCAAACGGGTCAGTAGATCCGTCGAGGCCGCACTCTGTCGCGGCGGCGTTGATTACTTCCTGTGCTGTATCGTACTGCGCCATCGGTTACTTTCCTTTCTTTTCGGTAGGTGCGAGACTCTCAACGAGCTTGTTAACCTGATCCTGGAGGGCAGAGATCTGGTTGTCCCGCTGCTCCAGTTCCTTCATCAATCGGACCGTGGGGGCACTGTCCTTGGACGCGGACAAGAACTTCTGGGCTTGGTCCTTGAGGCCCATAATACCCATCATGCTGCCCGCCAAGCCATCGGCTACGTTGGCAAGCTGCTCGACCGTGCGAATGTTGAAGTAGTCCAACTCTTTTCGCTGGCCCTCAGTCAGTAGCGGCCACCCTGCCAACGGTGTGCCCACCAGTGCGACTCCCTGGGTGCTCTTAAAGTGCTGGTACTGTAGCGGGAATCGCGCTCTGTCTACCGGCATTATGGGGCGGTGTACTGAAAGTGTCTTGTCGCCGGGGATCAAAATGGTAACAAACTCCACCTCTTTGTAGATCTCCCGCCCCTCTACTTCCGTTGCTTTTGAGTCCAGCCGGGGCTGGAGGGAGAATCGAACGGACAACCGCTTGTCATCCTCAGATCCGTACTCGCTCGACATGACGAAATCGTCGTTGCTCAACATGGTAAAACTCCAAACGTGTTATATTCCAGCCCATTAGAGGCAAGGCTGGTAGCCTAGAAACGTATTAGCGATCCGCTTCGGTGTAGATACCCGCTACTCCGATTGCCGTAGTCGTAACAGTGAGATTGGCCGTGCCGTTCGACATGGAGCACTGCGGCCCCATAAACGCTGTGGCTACGGGTAGCGTTGTGGTCTGGCTGTCCGAGTACGTTACGGCGTTTACAGTGTCGTCGAGACGCCAGAAGATGGTGTCGCCGTTCGGCGTGCAGAACATATAGAAGTCATACGAATTGCCCGCCACGATTGCGTTGGCAAGGTCGATGGGTTGCTTCGTCGTGGTCGCGGTGTTGCGAGTGACGAAGTTAAACGCACCAGATCCAGTGCTAGGGTCGGTTGTGTCGTGCCACAGCCCACACGTGTCGTTGGCGACCGTATCGGATGCCGAGACGTAGCCCGTAGACGTTGTCAGTCCTGCAAACAGCCGCACGGTCGAGGCCGGATAAAGCTCGACGATGAACCTCGCGACGTAGTAGAACCCGCCCAGCCCCACAGCAGACCCGCGCCAATAGTTTCGCGTGTTGGAGGTGGCGGCTCGGCATCCCAGTGTCTGATTCGTCGTGGTGACTACGTTCGCCCACCGCGTTCGCCGCATCTGGTTCGAGATCGCAGGCGCGGTGCTTGACGGGTTTGGGTGTGAGACCGTGCCACTCGATGTCCACACCGGGCCAATGCCAGCGCCCGACCCCGTGCCAGTAGTGCCGGTGCTGGGCACGTACATTAAGATGCGGTTCTGAAAGAACGCCGGTTGAAAACAGGTATCTACGCCGCTGGGCCCCATCCATTTGGGCATCATGCGCCCGGCCACGCTCCGGGCGTACACCCGCAGAAGATCGGTCGCGGGGGCGCTGGGCTCTGCTGCCGTTGCGCTTAAGATCAACTTGTTGTCGCTGACCCCTACTTCTGTCGCACCCGCGAGGGCACCCGCGTTGTTGAATTGGACCTGAGTTGTGCTACCGCCAGCGCCTGCTGTCGGTGCAGCCCACGTGCCGTCCGCACGCATAAAGTTGGCGGTGCCACCGCCAGACCCCGGTACCAACCCCTGCAAGCCGCTCGTGAACAGGTCCAGCAGCGTCGTGGCTTGGGTGCCAGTCAGAGACTCTTGAACGCCGGTGGCGGCTGTGATCCGCCCCATGATCCGGGCAGTAGCTACGTCGGCCTGCTTGGCCAGTGTCACCGCGCCAGCGGCAATAGTCAGGGTGTTGACGTTGGCAGCCGCCGTCACGTCCCCCGTGAACGCTGCCCGGCCAAGCGTTACAGCGGCGTTCGCGCCGCCGTCTGCAAGCGAAAGGCCCGCCCCTACGGCCAGCGTCCGCTCGTCGGTGAGCGTGCCGTTAAGCCCTATCGTGACGTAGGAGGCGTTTGTCGGGGCACCGCCGCCGCCCGTGCCCGGGGGCTCCGCCCACGTGCCATCGGCCCGCATGTAGTTTACGGTACCGCCGCCAGACCCTGGCACCGCGCCCTTGAGGCCGCTGGTGAAATTGTCAATCAGCGTGGTTGCCTGAGTTCCAGTCAGGGTTTCCTGAATACCAGCGCCCGCCGTCACGCGCCCCATAAGGCGCGCCGTGGCGATATCCGCCTGCTTGGCAAGCGTCACAGCCCCGTCGGTGATCGTCAGGGTGGTTGCGCCCGTGACCTCGCCCGTGTGAGTCGCATTGCTGACCAACCCGCTGTACAGGGTGTTGGTAGCGTTGTCGCCGGTGTTCGTACCGCTGGAGGTGCCAGAGAACGTACCGGACTGGGTAGCTAGGGTGCCTAGTCCGAGGGTAGTCCGCCCCGCTGTGGAATCCGCATCACCCAGCAGGCTCAGTCCGAATGCGGTGGCCTGCGAGTCGTCCAGCTTAGCGTCGAGGGCCGTCTGTAGGTCAGTCTGCGAGGACAGGGTGCCAGTAATTGATCCCCACGTCCCGCCCCCGGGTGGCGCGGACCACGTGGCGTCGGCTCTGAGGAAATTGGTCGTGCCGCCACCAGAGGCGGGCGCGAGCCCTTTGAGGGCCGCTGTCACGTTATCGAGCAAGGTAGTGGCCTGCGTGCCGGTCAGCACCTCTTGCGCGCCCGTCGCCGCCGTCACTCGCCCGAGCAAGCGGGCCGTGGCAACGTCGGCTTGCTTCGCGAGCGTGATCGCCCCGGCGTCCACAACCCACACGGTACCCGCAGCGGAGACGGTAATGTCCCCCTTGTCGCCGTCAGGGACAGCCGCCCCACCGGCAATCGTAACCGTAATCTCGTTCGCTGTTCGGGAGGCGACAACCCCGGCTCCCACAAAGTCAACACTGGTCACGGTGCCCGTTGTGCCGAGCCCCGAACCTTCGTCCTCAAACAAGATCGCCGCTTGCCCGCCGGAGGCTCCGCCCACTGGGGCGTACACGACAGGGCCTAGCGAGACCGCTATGAATAGCTCCGGGGGAGTAGCATCCGTGTCAACCCACAACTGGCCTAGCTGCACGCCATCTGTTGGCGGGCTGGGACCGTAGATCGCTTGACGTGTAGTAGAGTGCCGTAGCGTCATGCTGGGGGTTTCATCGTAATCTTGGGCCAGAGGTAGCCGAAGAACTTACGGGGAACCATGTCTATCCTGGCCCCGCACTTCTGGCAAGCCATGACAATTTTCTTGGCAGCGGAGGAAAGGCCCCCCGGAAATGCGTGGATCTCCCCGCAGTACTTACAGACAAACCACCTCACGGAGGTTAGTTCCCTGCGCCGCGCTGGAAGTACACTGTGCCTGTGCCCGAGGCGAGTAGCACACCTACGTTGCTGGTTTCCGGTGACAGCGAGAAGACCTCGGTTGAACCGGGGGCGATGAAAGCGTCCGTCGCGAGGGCGGTCTGTGCCCCAGCGCCGGAACGGAAGAATGCGGCGCTGGCCGTGGCGTTGTAGACGCGGACGGTATCGCCAACGCGGGTCGCGTCGAAGCCGGGCAGCGCGCCTGTGGCGCTGGTAGTGGACGCCGAGATGGCAACGTTGTTGCCTAAGCCAGAAAACGAAAGTGAGGCCATACAATCCTTCCTGTTGGGCGAGTTTAGGTTTATAGCCTAATTTCGCTAAACTCAGTATAAATGGAGGGGCCGGGGGAAAACCCCCCGACCCCGCCCTGTTGACGCCTATTACAGCGTTCGACCCACGAACGGGTAGTTAAGGTAGCCATCCGTCACAGCCGCAGCGGTCGCAGTGGCCGACAGGCGAAGCCCGTCAATCACTTCCGTGCCCGAGCCCGCGTCGTCGTCGAGGCGCCCAGGAACTGCCGTACCGTTCAACGCGGTGTTGAGCACAGCAGAAGCCGCCACGTTAATCGACGTGGGTCCATAGATCTGGACCCAACCAGCCTGCACAGCCGTATTTGAAGTGACCGTAGCAACCACAACGCCGACCCGGGGACCAGCGGCATTGCCGGGGGTCGTGGTCGTAACTGTGACCGCAGCGGTTACAAACAAGCTGCTAATCAGCACCACGTCACCAATGGCGTACGCCGTTGATGCCGGGAAGCTTACATACATATACTCTCGCACACCCGTCTGTGAGTCGATACCACCGCGAGCGCCATACGCAAATTGCGCAGACGGATTCGAGGTGCTAATAACATCCACATCCGTGATGTCGAGACCAATAACGCCAATACCTGATGCCATAAGTAATTCCTCCTTGGCTTAGTTGTTATCCCAACGACCCTGGAACTGCTGCCCAGAACTCGTCAGGTTGCCTGCCCAAGCCAGAATCTGCACTTCGGCGTCCTGGTTGACCGCGACTCGCTTATTGGGCGAGAGCGGGACCATGTTACGCGCACTGTGCGGACGCCAGTGGAGATACTTGGTGTTCAGGAAGAACGCGGTGTTTGCCGGCGCGTTGCCGTCAATACCACCGTCCAGAACCACGTCAGCATCCATGTACTTGAGAGTCGTGAAACCGAGCTTGCCAGTCTCCGTACCGGAGAACCGCTGCAAAGCCTGCAAGGACGCCAAGTAAAGGCTCCAAGTCAGGTTGTCCACAACGATGACATTCGGCTTGTCCATGCCACGGCAAAGTCGCGCATACAGACTATTCCAGCTAGCCTGAATCGTGGCTGCCGTAATAGCCGACGTGTCCACAACTTTGTGCTGCCAGAACGGCCAAGACGCACGGTCAATACCACCGTAAACGCCCGAGGTGTTCGCAACCGGGAGTGCAGCACCGAGGCCGGTGATCTGCTTGCCGCCCGAACCCGTACCGTCCGAGTAGATGCCGTTGGCAATGAGGTTTGCCATCGAAGCAAACGCCACCTCCATGCGGCCTTCCAGAAGGTCGATGGTCTGCTCTTTGCCCGAATTCTGGAGCATCTCAAGCCCCGAAATCGTGACCGGAACAGCCACCTGCTTGATCTGGTACTCCGCCGCAGAGATCACGTCCTGCGCCGCAACCGGCAGAAGGTCATAACCGCTGTAGTAACCGGCGTTGCCGTTACTGGCGAACGAAATCTCTTGAAGGATCGAGGATCCACCTGACACAGTTTTGACGTTACCACGCTTTTTCAACCACGCGAGAAGTGCGTTGTTGTCGGTCACGTTGTCCGCGATCTGGCCCGTTCGGCTCTGAATCGTGGTTGCAACAATGTCCGAGATTGAACTATTTGCAAAGGCCATGAGGCCCTCCTTTAGTCTTTAACTCAGTTTTAGGGTTGTCTTTTCCACAATCGCGCTTGGGTCAATAAGGAGACCGGGGGACCGGGCCTTGCGTACTAGCGGACAGGAACATCAAAGGAATCCTTGTAGGTTCGCCCGGGGGCGATGGCCTAGAGGGGAGACTCTACGACCCCATCGCCGCAACAATGGTGTCGCGGAGAGATTGGGGTTTGCCGTCCGGGGAGCCTTTAGGGCCTCCCGAGACAGAACCGGACGCTTTTCTGGACTTAGCCAGAATCGCGGCGGCTTCGGAAACATTGGGGGTGGGGGCGACCCCCTGGGTTATCCCCACAGACAGGTCGTACGCCTGCCGCATCGACAGTGAACGCCCACGGGCGTTGGCACTCTCCAGCAAGTCGGCCATGTCCTCCCGAACGGACTCGAAGTGCGGCAAAGCGGCCACCGCCTGAATCTCACGGTCCACCTTGGCGGCCTGACTGGCTTGCACTTGTTCGGCAAGTCCGAACAGGGGGGCAAGCTCCGGGATCGACCTCGGGTCGAACCTCGGGGCGGGCGGGGTGTAGGTAGCCGCCTGCGGGCCTTGCACCAGCAACTCGTCGAGGGCACCGATGTCCACCCCGAACTGGTGGACCAAGTGTGCAACAATCTGGGCTTTTTGCGCCTGACTGCCCAGTTCAAGGGTAGCCCGGGTCTGAAACAGGGACTCCACGGCCACCATTGGGTCCGTTACCCCGTACTTCTGCATCAAGGGCATGTACGGGTGCAAGGTTCGTTCTAAGTTCTGGCTGACCTTCCGGGCCTCTGCCGTCTGGGTCATGGCCCTCTGAACGTCTGCTTCTCGGCGTAGGACCGCCTGACGGGCCTCCGGCGGGATCTTGCCCCAGTGGGCCTTCTCCCCGTGCCGCCACGAGACCGGTGCGGCCTCTACCGTCTCTTGCACCGGGGCCGGGGCTTGGCGGGTCGTTGGGGTCGTGTCTCCCTCTTGAACCGTCGCCTCCGCCGTCACGTGTAACGATTCTGGGGCCTCTACGGAAGGGGCCTCTACCTCGGTGGCGGGGGTAGGCTCCGCAGCCTCTACGGTGGGTTCTGGCGGGGTCTCCGCGTCGTCCATTGCACGGGTCAGGGCTTCTCGCATTGATTCAGACATTAGAGCATGGTCCTTTCGGTGGCCAAGAGAGTGTTATAGTACCGAACTTGGGGTGTCGGTCGTCCCGTCCTATCGCCAAGTACCGCTGGATATCATTTGGTTCCTGACGTGTTCAAAAGAGTCGTTGAGGGAACTCAGCGTGTCCCGCCGTCGAACGACGTTGTGGTCCGCCTTCTTCTGGCCCCGAAGATCCTCAGTGAGGACAACATCGTGGCGTTTCATGTGGTCCCGGAGGCCGGAGCGGGAGCTAATCACGGTCCCGTCAATGGGGGAAACGTAGGGCTCGATATCTCCGAGAATCTTCGGTAGGAGATCCTCCTCCCAGACCTCTGTGCCCTTCTCGACCATCTCCTTGAGGATGGGGTCATAGACGTACCTACGTCGCATCTTTGGCTCCTTTCTTGGCTTGGGTGGCCTTGTCCTTGTTCATCTGCTTCTGGGACGCGACCTTATCTTCCTGCATCTGCTGCTGGGAGTCGGCCTTGTCCTCCTGCATCGAGTGCTGGATCTCGGCCTTGTGCTCGTCCGCTTGCATCTTGATCTGCGCCGTCATCATCGTGGTCTGGAGCTTCATCTCCAACTCCTTCACCCGGAGCATGTGCTCCTGCTGGGACTGCTGCATCTCAAGCTGGAACCGTTCCTTGTCCTGCGCCAACTCGGCCTGCATCTTCATCATGTCCGCTTGGTGGGTCTGCTGGGCCATCTGGCCCTCCATCTGGAGCCGCTTCTCCTCGGTCTGAGCCTTGATCTGCTCCGGGTCTGGCGGCTGGGGCTGCTGGGCCTTCTCTTGGAGAGCCTTCTCCATGCCCACAATGGCTTGGTCGATGACCCCCTCCATCTGGGAGGCCCCCTTGTACCCGGCTATGCTGAACTGGAGCAACTGGAGCAGGAACGGGGCGGAGGTCGGCATCATCTCGATCATGGGCATCGCCATACCGAGGAACTGGGAGACGCCCTGAATCAGGGCTGTGCGCTCCTCCCGAACGGCGTCGAGGTTCTCCTGAGCCATGCTCTCGGACTTGATCGAGATGCGGATGTTGAACGCACCCGGGGTCTTGATCAACTGGACCGCCTGCTCAATCAGGGGGGCGTCCGGCGTGTTCTGGATGTTGGACAACTCCACGATCCGCTGGGGGTCGTAGTAGCGTTGGATCAACTGGACCTTCTTGTTCAGGAGGTCCGTGGCAAAGCGGGCAAACTCGTCCTGAACGGCCTGAATACGGGCAGACCCGAACTGGGCCTTGATCTTCTGCTCCGTCGCGGTGACACCCGTAGCGGTGGCTTGTCCCCGCATGATGTCGGACATCCCGGTGACTTGGTACAACTGGTTGATCCGACTCAGTTGCTGCTGGGTCAGGATGTTGACCGCGTTGACCACAGCCTCAATCGGCAGCCAGTCCACGGCACCCTTGAGGCCCCCTGACTCGGCAAACATGGCCCAGTTATCGACCGGGACAAGCTGATTCTCGACGGTCTCGGTGAGCATCCGAGCCACGTCCTTGTTCGCCCGGTTGTAGACACCCACGCACTTGACGGCTTTGGTCAGCATCGCGATGCGCGACTCTAGCTCGTCGATCTCGTCGTACAAGTCCTTGGAGAGCGAAAAGTCCGGCTTCGGGAGGTACTTGGCCGTGGTCGTGTTGGCGATCATGGGCCGGGCGTCCGGGTAGAACCCGTCCAACCCCAGCATGTCCACCTCACGGTCGAGTATCTTGTCGTAGCCCTCTATGACCCAGACCGTCTCCCGTTTCTCCTCGGACCAGATCTCCCAGACCTCGGCCTCGGGGACAATCGACTCTACGATAGAGCTTCTCTCACCGTTGAGGCGGGGGGAATTGTTGGTCGAGTAGGGGATAGCGTCCGCAATCTCATCGCCAAACCGTGCCCTGATCTCCTTTTTGCGCATGTAGGCGCGAAATGCCTTCCAGCGCACCTCCTGAGCCGTACGGGCGGGGGACCATCGAATATCCTTCCAGTTGACGTGCAGGAGGTCGCACCACTCGTCCGTCTTGGTGGCGGGGATACCCGCCTCATCATCTCCACCCTCCTCCTCCATCGAGTACTTCACCCGAGCGCACCCGAGGCCCGTCAACAGACGGTCCTGGAGGGCAGCACGCAGGACATCATCCAGCTTGTCCTCGGGGTCGTTCATGTCGTTCTGGAGGATGCGAGTCACCATCTCCGCCGCTACCCGGGCTACATCGTCCGTGGGATCGAAGAACCGGCGGTCGGCCTCTACCTTGGGGATCTTCGCGTAGAGCATCGACTCCAAGATGGTGATGTTGGAGTGGTACAGGTTAAGCCGGTACGCGCACCCGTCAAGGTCCATGTCCCCGTGGTCGTCGAGGTAGCGCCGGATGGACTCATCCGCTTGCTTGTGCCACTTGTCGAAGAACTTCTTAGAGGACGCCAGCTCACTCTGCCACGCTTTAGACGAATCCTCGTCCTCGTCCTGCTCCTCGGAGGAAACACCCGTAACCACTCGGGTAAGGTCTTGTCGGAGGTCTGCGGGCAAAGGTCAATCCTCGTTTAGGCCGAACGACGACGGCGAGCGCCTTCATCGTGGGCAGTCCATAGTTCATCCAGCGTGTAGCCTATCACCCGGGGGGCTTTAGCTACCTCTGGCTCTCGTGTCCATATACGGGCCATGCACCCGTAGCGCAAGCTGTCCGGGGCGTGATCCTCAGCGTCCGTGTCCACGTCCTCGGGCTTGGTCACATCGTGAGGCAAGGAGGGCAGCGTGCGGATGATCTCTGAGCAAGTCGAGAAGAAGTACAGCATGGGGCCATCTTCCCCACCCTGTAGCCTTTCCCGAACCTGCGACCACCCCGGGATTCTCTTGTTGTCCCCCCGGCGGAACATGATGTTGGCGTCCGTGACCTTGGCCATCGTCTCAGCGATGGAGGGACCACCGTTCTGGGCGTAGGCGGCAGGGTCAATGACCGAATCGTCAATTCTCTCACCACTCTCCCGGTCCAAGATCCCGTTGGCGATGTCCTCGTTCCTGAGCTTGAGGCCGACCCATCGGCCCTCGGTGGTCATCTTGCCACCGTACCACTCCCGGTAGATAATCATGGCTCCCTTGGGAAACACTCGGCCCCCCTCTACCGGGGTACCATCGGAAATAGCCCCCCAGAGAACCGAGAACGGGGCGGCAGAGCCCCAGTCCATCATCCGTAGCTTTGTCCAGTCCGTGGGGATCGCAAACGGCACCAGAACGTGCTTTGCCGTCGAGAACTCCGAAAAGTAGGCTCCTTGAACCGCGTCCCAGTCTCCGTCCAGCCAAGCTCGAACCTGCTCCGGGGAGCCGGTGGACTTGAGTAGCTGCACGTAGGTCGGGTCAGCCTCCAGCAGGATCTTGTTGTCCGTAACCCGCGCTTTGACGTACATGCGCGTCCGGCTGGTGTCTGGATCTTGCAGAAGCTGGCCCCCGAGGGGGTAGCGGTCAATCCCGAAGTACGTTTTGACCCAGTTGTGCCCCGGTCCCCCGGGGTTTCCCGTGGCCCGTATCCGCTTGCAAGTGTGCAAGGGGTTCGGGGAGCGCAACGTCGCCTTCAGCTTCATGTACAGCTCGGGAGTTGGCCACGTGGTCAACTCGTCGTACCCAATCCACGTGTACTCGTGCCCGTGGTACTGCATCCAGTCGTCCGGGGACTCCGCGTAGCGCATCTTGAGCTGGGCACCGTTCTGCCACGTCCACGACTTGTCCGAAACCCGCCAATCGACCTTGTCCTTGCCGAACCACAGGGGGTACATCTCCTGGGACTTACGGATCAAGTCCTCCAACTGGGGGAGGGTGCGTCTAAAGAGGATTCCGTACCACGTACTGCCCCCCTCACGCGGGATGTCTTGGGCGAAGTCCCCCAGCAACCAAGAGGACTTGCCCCCGCCCCGGGCCCCGCCGTAGAACAGCTCGTCAATCCAAGCCTTTTCAGTGGCTACCTGCTGGGGGCCGGGTTGCGCCTTCCAAGGTATGAGGATCTGGCCCTTAGACACGATCTGGGGCGGCGAAGGTGCCGTCCTCGGCCTGCAAGAGGGCGATATCCGGCTTTTTCTCCCGGGTCTCGACGTGAACGAACGTGGTGCGGTTGTCTATCGAGATCTTTTGCTCCGTTCGAGCCAACTTGGGGAGTTTGAACTCCAAAAGGTCGAGGTAGAACCGCAGGGCCTTCTCAGGCTCCCACAGCGCCATCTGATTAAGCATGGCCCCAGCTTTACCGTGGAACTGATCCACAATCTTTGCCACCGCGTCATCGGCTCTGGCCTCCGGGGTGTCCCCCTCAAGCTGTAGGTCGATCTCAAGCCCAGCAGGGTTCAAGGGCTGGACGAACCCATCGTCGTCCACCTCCCTGTTGGTGGCGTGAGAGGCCAACCGGTTGACCGCCTCCCTTGCTTGCTGCAACTGCTCCTTCGTCATCGTGGAGTGCGCAAGCAAGTTAGGGGGCCTGCCCCGGGGTCTCCCCGTCTTACGGTACGTTCTCGGCACGTTAGGGGCTAGAGCGGAGCCCGGCCCACGTGCTCGGTCGGGTCAGGGGGATCGAACCCGGGAACAGCGTTCTGGGCCACGTCCTCGTGGTCGTACGCCTCGAGAGTTACCGGGGAACGCCGTTTGAACCGGGACGGTAGAGGCGAGGTCCCTCTCGGGGTCATCGCAACACCTTGTGCAACCGACACCTCGGGAGGGGCCGCAACGATGCGGTTAGGTTGGTTGGCAAGGGCTATTGCCCGAGAGAGAGCCTCATTGAGCTTGTACCCGTCACCAATCGTGGCGGGGGAGCGTCCTGCGAGATCAATCAAAAGGCCGAATTCCTGGGGGGTCAAGTAGGGGTCAGTCATAGAGATCTCCAAGAGGCTATTTGTTAGGTAGACGGACCCTTGTACCACGGTTTTCACAAGGGTACTGACGGCTAGGGTCCGAGAGCCGAGACGAAATCAATGAGTTAATTGAGGTTTAATAGAATTGAGTTTTCTGTTAAAGATTAGCCCTTCGCTTAAAAAAAGAGGTACCGCACCGAGGTCGGCCTCGCCGACCGAGTGTCGCCCCGCTAGCCCGCTCTCCACTCGTTACGGCTCCGACCTCGCAGACCAGAACCTAGTATCTTCGCGCCCGCCCCCAAAAGGCGGGGCGCGTCTCAAGACCAGAACCAGAGCGCCTCCGGCGGTTGAATCCAGCCCGTCGGGCCAAGCCCTCCGGTCTGGATATCTTATAGCCCTTCGGGGGGCTTAGAGTATTTTACTGAGTTGTGTCAAGGACTGTCAAGAACTATTTTTAGGTACCAGCTAAACGTTTACTAAACGGTCGATAACCGTTTGCTAAACGTACACGATACGCTCCGCCTACGCTCCGCTCTATACACGTCAGGGACAACGGGTCCAGATTGTACCCCCAGAACGAAACTCCACCCCAATATCCACCCCACAGGTACCCCCAGAGTACCGGACAAGTACCGGACAAGTACCCCCCAAAGTTGATGTCGCATACGCTCCGCTAAACCCCCCGGAAGTGTCTCCAAACCCACCGGAGATGTCGCATACGCTCCGCTTAACCACCCCCCGGGATCCGGCCACCGACCCGGCCAACCACCCCCCGCCCCAACT
>Ga0209702_10005909_pt1 | contig 16189 bp, 11 predicted proteins | sample FRY01_FD_187210 | JGI IMG/M metagenome (GOLD analysis project Ga0209702, IMG submission 187210) | Freshwater microbial communities from Lake Fryxell liftoff mats and glacier meltwater in Antarctica - FRY-01 (SPAdes) (version 2) | ecosystem: Environmental > Aquatic > Freshwater > Ice > Glacier... | reverse complement strand
CTCCCTCTCGAACAACTTCTGATACCGAAGTTATTCTTAATGCCTATTTAGAATGGGGAAGCGATTGCGTTAATCGTTTCAATGGTATGTTTGCTTTTGTAATTTACGACACAGTAAAAGAGGAATTATTTATTGGGCGCGATCGATTAGGAATTAAACCCTTTTACTATTACCATCACGAGGGAGTTTTTGCTTTTTCTTCGGAATTAAAAGGACTCTTGGCTTTACGACCAAAACTAAAGCTAAGTCTCGACAAGCAAGCAATACACGATTATTTATTGCTTGGTTATATTCCTGAACCTTTAAGCATGTGCAAGGAGATTCGGAAATTTCCTGCCGGTCACGTTGGATTCTTAAGTAAGAAAGGACTGGAAATTAAGTCGTTCTGGAGTATGTATGACAAAATTACGTCTGACACAATGACCGACGAATCTCTTGCTCACAAGACTCTTAGCGGCTTACTCGACAGTGCTGTGCAATACAGAATGATTTCGGATGTTCCTTTTGGTACATTTTTAAGTGGAGGTATCGATTCGAGCATAGTAACTGCCTTTGCGCAAAAGAATGCTTCTTCACCAATAAATACGTTTTCAATAGGCTTTAAAGAAGGAAAATACAACGAGGCAACATTTGCAAAAGCTGTAGCAAATCATTTGGGCACCAATCACCATGAATTTATGGTCACCGAAGCTGATGCAATTGAGCTGCTTGATAAAATGGTGGAAGCTATGGATGAGCCTTTTGCAGACTCGTCTGTTATTCCAACTATGTTAGTTTCGAAATTAGCTCGAAAGCACGTAACAATGACCCTCTCGGGCGATGGAGGAGACGAACTCTTTCTTGGATATGGTTCATACAATTGGGCGGAGCGAATGTCGAATCCTTGGGTGAAGGCGGTTCGAAAACCGATTCATGCACTACTAAGCAGAAGTGGAAACAACAGAAGAGAGCGCGCCGCCCAACATTTCAATTACCCACATTACGATTCTATCCGAACCCACATTTTTTCCCAGGAGCAATATTATTTTTCGGAAGTGGAAATCGCTAAGCTTACCTATGGCGACAGCTTGAAACCGAGCGTGAACGGAAAGCATCCAAATTTACCTAGAAAACTTCGTCCTTCTGAAGAACAAGCTTTGTTCGATTTAGGGCATTATTTGAAAGATGATTTACTCACGAAGGTAGATAGATCAACTATGCAATTCTCGCTCGAAACACGTGTTCCATTGCTTGATTATCGTATCGTAGAATTTGCCTTAAATCTCGATCCATCTCTTAAGATCAAGAATGGACAAAGCAAATATCTTTTGCGTCAAGTACTATTTGATTTAGTGCCTAAAGAATTATTTGATCGTCCCAAATGGGGCTTTAGTATTCCTCTTGATAGATGGATGCGCACTGAATTGTCTTATTTGATAGATAAATATTTATCGCGCGAGCAATGCGAAAAACACGGACTTATAAACTATAATATTCTTAAAAATTATGTGAATGATTTCCGTCAAGGTAAGGATTACTATTACAACAGACTTTGGCAAGTAATTGTATTACACAAAACCTTAGAAAAGGTCGGTCTCAGTTAAAAAGCGGAATATTATAATTGGTGTAAAAGCTTTTCATGTATGCTAAATATCCCATTCGCCATGCGCGTGTGGCATCTTCGTTCAAGTAATCTAAAACAGGGCGTTGATCTGTTAATATAATCGCATCATTCACATTTATGCTATCGTGAGGAACAAATCCATCATGCATATATTCAGGAACCTTATCGTCAAAAGCATCCATTGAATTTGAGAATACATAAATCATATTACTCTTGCTTTCTAAGGAGTCAGTTGTATATAGCTCTGTAAATAAGCCCATAGCTCGGATGGTTTTATAAAGAGAACGGTTTCCTTTTCCAATTTCTCCTCGATAATAGCCGTTAGAATTTATAAGCACTAATCCGCCAGCCTTTATAAGACTTCGAGTTTTGCTAATGCTTTCAGCGGTAAAAACGTGCGCAGGTGTTTCCTCACCTCGAAACAAATCGAAAATGATGAGGTCGTATTTTTTCTCGGCATGATTAATAAACCTTCTTGCATCATCCTGGATGACATTGACTTTACTTGGTAAAAAAAAAAACTCTTTCGCAACGTCAATAATTCGTTCATCCAGTTCAACTGCATCTACTTCAAATCCTTTATTAATGGCATCTGTAGCAATAACGCCTCCACCCAAACCAAGTAGTAACATGGATGAGCCTTCTGGGAATTTAGAAATTATATCCTCCGTAACATTAAAATAATCGTGATCATTAAATCGTTTGTTTTTTTGATTGTAAGACGTTTGTATAACCCGATTTACAAATAGAGTTCGTTCAAGTTGAATCGAATCATTATGCAAAACAGGAATATCAGCAACCATTACTTGTCCCAAAATTCCTTCTTGCTGAAATAATACGGTAATGCTATTCGATTGCAGTTTATGCTGCCAAAGGTGATATCCGCTGGTCAGAATTAGCGCCAGTATAAATACGCCAGGTTTTTTCCATCCATTTTTGAAGATCAAAATAGCCGGAATTATTCCTAAAATAAATCCAGTTACAATACTTGGAAGAATGAGTCCAAAATAGGGTATAACATAGAAACCGAATAAAAAAGTGAAGAAAATGCCTCCAGTAGTGGAGATGGCGTAAACCACACCAGCTCTTTTACCACTCGTTTCTGTAGAACTGTCTAAATTGGCAATAACTAAAGGTGAAACCATTCCCATTCCAATGACAGGAGGGAGAATGATGAGCAAACCAGAGGTAAGCACAGCATCACGGAATGCTAATAAATGTGCGGCATTTAATATCCATTGGGCCACAAACGGCATAACCATGATTAAAATCCCGCAATAAAGCAGCGTGATTAATAGAAGTTTGTCTTTGCGCTCATTTTGTGAGATTACTCCTCCTAGAAAATATCCAATGGTCAAACCTCCTAAAGTTAAAGCCAAAACTGTTGCCCAAACAAATAATGAAGAACCAAAGTAGGGTGCCATCATTCTTGCGCTCATTAGCTCTGTGGCCATTAAGCTGCCACCTTCTAGAAACGATAGGCCAAGTAATAATTTGTTATTAAGCGAGATTTGCATCGGCAGTTTCAGTTAATTGCTCTTCACTATTCTTGGTATTTTCAAATCCAATGTTTCCAATTTTCCTCTGTTTTCGTTGTTCATCTAAGATCATTAAAAGGGACATATAAAAGGGTATACTAGGGATTTTATATCTCACCAATGCTCCAAAATTTGCTGTCGTTAAACCAACGGAAAACGAGAAAAATATAGCAAAAACAAATGCAAAAATCAGCAATGGGTCTCTTCCGATTGATTTAGCCACTCCGAAAGGTCCGAGTGAAAGTAAAATACGAATGGTTAAAAAAAGCATTATTGAATTCTCTAAGGCAGATAGCAACATTACTGGATTTCTAACATCCCACAAAAACGGCCGAAACAACCCAGCCATCAGAGCTGCTGGGAATTTTGATATTATACTACCAACTGAACCATCAATTTCACCAATATCAAATGAGTTTTCTCCATACGCTTCTCGTGTCAAGTCATTTTTTGTTACAACTGCTTTGTTTATAGCAGAATCGACAGATGAATACGAACCTAAACTACTACCAATACTAGATAAAACGACACTACTACCAATTACACCGATGGCAACAATAAGTGGAGAAATAAGTAATCTCATGAAACCACTTCGAATAGCGATGATTCGACTATAAAGAATCCAAATTGTCGCTCCTGGCAACAATGCCACAAAAATGTAAGGCTTAATTGATATTATAACATACGACGCTATGAGAAAATATATAACATGCCTCTGTCTTTGTTCTCGTTTAATAAAAATCATGTAAACGCAATAAGTCATCCAACAAGCTGCCGAGAATGTTACTGTGTCTTTTAAGATTGCTGAACCCCAAAACAATACTGAGGGCATGTAAAGAATTGAAAATGCAAACTTCTTTTCCATATTAGGAAAGAGTTCATTAAAGAGCAGAAATAGTCGCCAAATGCCCGCATAAGAAAGCCATGCAAACATAAATGTGGTTATCACAAAACTAAAACCAGAGACAATAATTAATGGCGCTGCTATTCGAACAATAGTAAACGATTGCGGATCACGATAATAGTCAGGACAACACAGGCCATTCTCCACAAATCGAAGCAGGTTGAGGTTACTTAAGTCTCCTCCAAGTACGGAGAAAAATGCTCCTTGATTAACAAAACTTAAGCGAGCCAGCAAAGAACCACTTTGAAAAAAGCCTGTAGTATCTCCTCCTCTATAATAAAAGATGTAGATTATACAAACTAAAAAACCGCCTCCAAGTTTTAAAATTAAACCACGTGTATAGAACTTATAAAGCGGATTACCAGCGATTCTGTTATTCTTAATCTGATTGGCTGTGTAGAAAATAACCAACAGATAAATCGGCATCAGAATGAAATCTTTGATCGAAAACAGTGTCTCATTCATATTCCCTTTCGGTTACTCTTGTAAATTTGCACTTATTGCAAAGGAAACCAATTCGCAACGATTTTGAAAATTCTCTTTATTTCATATGATGGAATGACCGATCCTCTTGGTCAATCTCAGGTAATTCCCTACCTCCAAGGATTAGTTAAAACGGGCCACTCTGTTTGGTTGCTTAGCTGTGAAAAGCCCGCCAGATTTGAAAAGGAGAAGAAACATATTGCTAAGTTATTACTCGATTCGAAGATCGAATGGCTACCAATAAAATATACCTCAAGTCCGCCAATATTTTCCACGTTGTGGGATGTAAACTCTCTAAAGAAGTCGGCTTCCGAATGCATTCAGACGAATCAAATCGACGTTTTACATTGCCGTAGCTATATTTCTGCTTTGGTAGGCGAATACGCACAAAAACGTTTTGGAACGAAGTGGATCTTCGATATGCGCGGTTTTTGGGCAGATGAAAGGGTAGATGGAGGTATCTGGAAACTTTCAAATCCTTTATTTAAAACTATTTACAATTTTTTCAAACGAAAAGAGAAAGACTACTTGCTGAAAGCAAATGCAGTGATTTCGCTCACCCAAAATGCTAAAGATGAAATTCATAGTTGGCCTGGATTTGCCCAAGTTCCAATTACTGTTATTCCTTGTTGCGCCGATCTAAGTCTTTTCAAAATTAAGTCAAAGACGGATGAGGAAGTCTCGGCTCTTCGAAACGAATTGGATATTCCACATGATGCATTTGTATTATCATATCTTGGCTCGCTGGGTACTTGGTACATGTTGGATGAAATGCTTGACTTTTTCAAAATCCTTCAGCAAACGTACCCTAATGCCTTATTCCTTTTTATAACAGGAGATTCTCCTCAAATGGTTTTCGAGAAAGCGGCTCTAAAGGGAATCAACGAATCATGTATCCGAGTTAAATCGGCGAGAAGAAACGAAGTGCCTGTTTATGCTTCCATAAGCAGTGCTTCGATGTTTTTCATTAAGCCTTTGTATTCCAAAAAAGCCTCCTCACCAACCAAAATGGGCGAGCTTATGTCATTAGGAATTCCGCTTATTTGCAATTCTGGTGTGGGTGATGTAGCAAGCATACTAAGCGATGGAGGTAATGGTATAATTATCAATAATTTTAATAATGAATCTTATAAAAAGGCCATCTTAGAACTGCCGAAAGTACTCGATACTCAGCCAGATTCAACCATTGCATGTGCTGAAAGGTATTATTCCTTAAAAGATGGTATTGAGAAGTATAATGGCGTTTATGCGGATTTATCTATGCATACTTAGGGTTCACTTAAAAAGTCAGAAACACGTCAGATGCGAGACAAGAGGATTTTATGACGTACAAATAGTACTTCAAAATACTCTTAACGAAGCAGATGGCGTGTTGCTGGCTAAGCCAAATTCTAGAAAACAATAAAAATAATAATTTGTGATGCATACAATCTGATCAATTTCGTCAAATAATGCACACCAAATCAAAAATTAAACATTGTAATATTCACATAATCAGAATTTTAGGTGTTTTTAAGTGAACCCTACTTAAATCTAATTTCTCTGCTCAATATTACATTGATGTTGTTTAAAATCAATTTTAGTGTTTAAAATCCCTTTCTGCAAATTGGAAATTGAGGTTATTAATTCTATTGATTTATTTTTCAATTGAGACGCTCCAGAAGGATTTACCCTATTGGAATTTCTGCTTTTCAATTTTCTGTTTTTTAGATTGTTTGAAAGATCAGAATGAGATTCAGAGTGGCTTCTAGAAAAGCGTTAGCGGATATTTAAGATGTCCAACCAGCTAGTATAGTTTTTCAGGTTTGATAGTTTTGCTTTATTAATCAAACGAAGTACCAGCTTCAAATTGAACTGTTTGATGTGCATTATTTGAATTCTTATTGTGTATCTTAGACCTAAATAGGAATTCTTACTTAGAGTCTGTCTATAGAGTCTCCTGATGTCGTTACACTAGTCCGAAAAATGCTCATTTGCAAAAGTAAACTGCGCTTTTTCATCCTTCGTGCGCCTAATCAGAAGCCTCTATAGTTCAAACTCCTGACTCTGTGGACAGACACTACTTAGGTAGAAAAAACGCTGTAAACCAAGTTTGCTTTTTAATAATATGTATCGAATTGCATAGGTTTAGTTGCATTTGTATAATACAAAACGGATAGCTATTTTATTAACCTACTCTTTCGATGTTTGTAGAATATTATGTTTGTTGAGATTCTTTCGAATGTAGAAATTCTTATTAATTATGTTTTTTTTAGCTCTGTAAGTTCTATTAAAAGGGCTATCTGAAAATTATAGTCTTCTGATTTATTACATAGTGCCGCTAAATTAGTAGTAGTATAAAACAATATTTATATCTAAAAATTATGATTAGTAAAGTGTATGTTAAAATTGCGGTATTATTTCTTATTACTTCCTCATGCAATGAAAGTAAAGAGACAATAATGCCAGAAACAAAAAATATCACCGAAAGCGTTTATGCCTCTGGTACAGTAAAAAGTACTGGTCAATATGAAGTATTTAGTAAGCAAAATGGTATTATAGAAAAAATATATGTTCAGGAAGGAATGCCAATAAAAAAGGGTGATACGCTTTTAGTTATAAATCTAGAGAATGCTAAAATAGCAACAGCAAACGCAAGATTAATCTCTTTGAATTCTGATTACAAGGTAAACTCCGATAAATTAGTTGAAGCCGAAAATTCCTTAAAACTTGCAGCTAAAAAGCTCTCGAATGATTCGCTATTATTTATCAGACAAAAAAATTTATGGGCCAAGAATATCGGAAGTAAAATTGATCTCGAACAACGAGAGCTGAGTTATGAAAATTCAAAACTTAATTTAATAAGTGCAGGTACCCGTCGTAACGAGCTTAAAAGACAATTAACCTTAGCCTCAAAGCAAAGCAAGAATAATCTTGAAAGTTCCAAGTTAATGGAAGAAGATTTTGTTATTCGGAGCGAATTGGACGGCGTCGTTTATAAGCTTAATAAGCTTGAAGGTGAACTTGTTAATAATCAAGCTCCAATTGCAATAATTGGAAGTAATGATTTCATTATTGAGTTAAGCATCGATGAAAATGATATTGTCAAAATTAAAATAGGACAGAAAGTAATCATACGGATGGACAGTTATAAATTGAGAGTTTTTGAGGCCAATTTGATTTCTATCGACCCAATGATGAACGAAAGAACTCTCTCATTTACAGCCGAAGCCCAATTTTCTGAAGCTCCGCCCCAACTTTTTCCAAACCTTACGGCTGAGGCAAATATTATCATTCAGGAGAAAAAGAATGTTTTAACAATACCTAGAAAGTATTTAATAAACGATTCAACTGTTATGCTCCAAGGAGGTAAATTAGTACCTATTAAAATCGGATTATTGGATTATAGTTTAGTTGAAGTAGTAGGCGGTATTAATGCTCAAACTAAGATTGAATTACCTGAAAAATGAAAATTAAACATATTTCAGAAATAGCGGGCGCACTTTTACTTGCCAGATGGAAACAAACTCTTGTAGCTGCTATCGGAGTTGCATTTAGTATTATGCTGTTTATTTCATTACTCGGTTTCATGGAAGGACTAAATAAGTTACTCGATGGCTTGGTATTAAACAGAACACCACATGTTCGGTTATACAATGATATTCGCCCATCGGAGTTTCAACCAATCGATTTATTTGATAGCTATAAAAATTATCACAATTTTGTTAGTTCAGTCAAGCCAGCAAATACAAACAAAGAAATCTACGATGCGGAAAATATAATTAGGAAGGTCAAAAGTGATCTACGTGTCATCGGAGTAGCACCAAAATTAACTGCTCAAGTATTTTATAATTTAGGAAATATTGAGTTGAATGGGATTGTAAACGGCGTAGATGTTGATCAAGAAGTTAAGTTGTTTGCTTTCAATGAGTACGTTCATGGCGGGAATTATCTTGATTTAGCAACAATATCAAATAGCATAATACTTGGGCAGGGTGCCGCAGAAAAAATGCTTGCAAAAAAGGGAGATGTTATACTCATTACGACGCCAAGTGGAGAGCAATTTCCCCTCAAAGTAGTTGGCTTTTTTAGATCAGGAATTGCCGAAATTGATAAAGTTCAGAGTTACGCGAGTATTTCAACAACTCAGAAATTACTGGGAAAACCAGCTTCTTATATGAGCGATATTCAAATCAAATTAAAAGATATGAGCTTGGCACCAGCCATTGCATTAGAGTATGAATCGCTTTTTAATATTGATGCCGAAGATATACAAACTGCAAATGCCCAATTCGAAACAGGCAGCAGCGTGCGTTCAATTATTTCCTATGCTGTTGGAATTACCTTATTGATAGTGTCAGGATTCGGTATTTACAATATTCTCAATATGCTTATTTATGAAAAGATGGATACCATCGCTATTTTAAAGGCAACTGGATTTGCGGGTAAGGATGTTAAAAAAATATTTATTACAATCTCCTTGAGTATCGGTATTGCCGGGGCTTTTGCTGGTGTTATTTTTGGTTTCCTTCTCTCACAGTTAATCGATGCCATCCCTTTTAATACAGCTTCACTTCCCAATGTCAAAACGTATCCAATCGACTATGGTATTCAATATTATATCATTGCAGTAATATTTGCTTTGTTAACAACATATTTAGCGGGCTGGTTTCCAGCTAGAAAGGCAAGTAAAATTGATCCCGTAATAATTATTAGAGGAAAATAAATGAGTAATACCAAGCTAATTGAGGCTAAATCCATATATAAATCCTTTCATAATCCTGTAAAGGTTGATGTTCTAAAGGATATTACATTCAGCGTTAATAGTGGCGAGTTTGTTACAATAACTGGCAAATCAGGCTGTGGTAAATCTACCTTGCTTTATATTCTTTCTACGATGGATACAGATTTCTCAGGAGAACTATTTATAGATAATGTTAGCACCCGAAATAAATCAGAAGAGCAATTAGCAGCTATTAGAAATGAAAAAATAGGGTTTGTATTTCAGTTTCACTATCTCTTAAATGAATTCAGTGTCTTGAAAAATGTAATTCTACCGGGATTCAAACTAAATAAATTAAGCGAAGAAGAATTAGAAAGTAATGGTCTTAAATATCTTAAAGCTTTAGGAATCGAGAATCTAGCTCATAAAATGGCATACAAGCTCTCTGGAGGCGAGAAACAACGTGTTGCAATTGCTCGGGCCATGATTAATGATCCTTTGTTGATTATGTGCGATGAACCCACCGGGAATTTAGACAGTAAAAATACCGACATCGTATTTGATATTTTCAAGGAACTCTCTGAAGTATTCGATAAAACATTATTGATTGTGACACATGATTTAAATTTTGCAGAAAAGACCTCCAGAACCATTGTGATGGATGATGGGAAGATTGTATAATCTGTTTTAGTCTTCAATGAAACTACCTTTAAATGTTTATATTTTACCTAATTAGAGTCTGTCTGCAGAGTCAGGAGACTCCACAGACAGACTCTAAGTAATCTTAAATACCCTATTCTTAAAAAAAACTTATTTCTTGAAGCAGATTAATTTTATGTGCCATTCAATTCACTTTTTCACTCATGATGATACGGATGCCGATTGATAATGCTGTAAGCACGATATAACTGCTCCGCAAAAATCAACCGAATAATCTGATGTGAGAATGTCATCTTGCTCAATGACAATTTCTGATTCGCTCGATTGTAAACATCTTCAGAAAATCCATAAGCACCGCCAATCACAAACACAATCTGCTTCATTCCTTGATTCATTAAATTCTGCATCTGATCTGCAAATTCCAATGAGGTATATGTTTTACCTCGTTCATCCAAAAGGATAATCCAATCATCCAGTTTTATCTTTGAAAGAATCAATTCTCCTTCCTTTTGTTTCACTATATCTTGACTAAGTGATGCCGCATTTTTCAAATAGGGTATCGTCTCATTAGCAAAAGGAATATATGCTTTCAGCCGTTTCTCATAAACAGAAATCCCTGTTAATAGGTATTCATCACTAGTCTTTCCAATCTGAATAAGCTGAATTTTCATCGGGCTCAAGGTAGAAAAACAATGCAAATCAAGATGGATATTGATTGATAAAACAAATTATATTTGCAGCACAGCTCACGTGGATACCGCAGCTGGCTTGGTTTTTGCTTAATGACCGCCTCCATGCGAATGAAGTTTTTTCTTCTTTTATTTTTATCTCTACTTCCCTTTACTGGTGAAGCCTCAAGCGACATAGGTAGCGATATTGCTGCTGCTATTCGCGCTGGTGATGCTAAAAAACTCAGTTCTTGGTTCAATAACAATGTCGACCTAACAGTTCTTGGGAAAGAAGAACTTTATTCAAAAGCTCAAGCGCAGCAAATACTTAGAGATTTTTTTCAAAAACATCCACCTCGGAGCTTCCTGCTTAAGCATCATTCTAGCAATCCAGCTACCACACAATACGGAATTGGTTCTTATATTTCGAGAAATAATGAAAAATATCGTATCCATTTTCTGCTGAAAAAAATTGGTAACCAGATATTTATTCAACAATTCAGTATCGAAACCGAAATCTAACATGAAATTAAGTCTAGAACAAGATCTACTTGCCGACCAATTAATTGAACTTGCTATTGCTGAAGATGTTCGTGATGGAGATCATACATCTTTGGCAACAGTACCTGGTGGAATTCGTCGTAGGACGCGTTTATTATGCAAAGAAGATGGCATTCTCTGCGGAGTTGGGTTCGCCGAAAAGGTAATAAAAACTGTAGATCCGGAAATAACGATGGAGAAAATTCTCGATGATGGAGAAATCATTAAACCCGGTGATGTAGCGTTTTACCTCGAAGGTTCTCCTGTTTCATTACTCACCGCCGAACGAATCCTGCTTAACGGAATGCAGCGTATGAGTGGCATCGCAACGCAAACAAGAAAGCTAGTTAACCTAATTTCTGATACATCTACAGTGCTCCTTGACACACGTAAAACAGCCCCAGGAATGCGCGTTCTTGAAAAATGGGCCGTTAAAATCGGGGGAGGCGCAAATCATAGAATGGGACTTAACGACCAAATCCTTATTAAAGATAATCACGTCGATTTTGCTGGCGGAATAGCCAATGCAATCGATAAAGTTCATGCTTACCTTGATGCAAAAGGGATGAAACAATTCATCGAAATTGAAACACGTAACTTCGATGAAATTGAACAAGTCATTAAACACGGTAAAGTCGATCGAATTTTACTCGATAATTTTAGTCCTGATGATATTCGTAAAGCGATAGATTTGATTGATAAACGATTCCAAACGGAAGCTTCAGGCGGCATACGCGAAGAAAATATCCGTGAATACGCATTAACGGGCGTTGATTTTATTTCTATGGGAGCACTAACTCATCAGGTTAAAAGCCTCGATCTAAGCTTAAAAGCCTGCTAAGGATGCTGCAGAAACTTTTTCGGTTTTTCCTTAAACTGCCTATAATAGCGCAGTTCATGCAATTATTAAATAGCATAAGTTTCCCAGGCTTTCCAAACATTAGCCTGCTCGAAGCTGCCCAACAATTCAAGAAAAGCGTCATGGGTTCTCAAATCTCTATGAGAGCTGCAGCAGTCTCCTTTAATATATTCATGGCTATCTTCCCATCGGTTATCTTTCTTTTTACCTTAACAGCATACCTTCCAATTGATAATTTCGACGTCCGTTTGCTCACTGCTCTCAAAGAAGTTTTACCTCCAGCTTCTTTTGAAGCCGTAAAAAGCACCATTCTTGATATTATCAGTCACCAACGTGGTAGCCTACTCTCTTTCGGTGCAATTTTCGCCTTGTTTTATGCTACAAATGGCGTAGAATCAATCATATCATCATTTAATGCAAGTGGTTACACTATAGAAACGCGTCCAGGATGGAAGGTACTCTTGGTTGCCCTAGCTTTAACTGTGATACTCGTTTTGCTGCTCGTTTCGTCAATTATTTTGATGCTTGTCTCGAATTTCGCTCTTGAGTTTTTAATCGAAAAACGAATCATCACCTACGGAATCAACTATGTTTTGATTATCGCAGCTAAGTGGATGATATTTTACGCACTACTGCTTTTTTCGATCGCTTTCCTCTACTACATGGGGCCTCCACACCTAAGTCGCATGCGTTTCTTCTCTGTAGGAGCCATTATAACCTCATTTCTAATAATGATTCTCATTGTGAGTTTCGGCTTCTTTGTGAAAAATTTCGGAACGTATAATACGATCTACGGCTCTGTTGGTGCATTAATCGCAGTCCTTGTCCTTATTAACCTTAACGCGCTTTTTCTTCTTGCCGGATACGAATTTAACCTTGGCTTAAAACATTTAGCACTTACTAACAAGAAACCTGTTTCTCAATAGTCTTTACTATTTTGCCGCAAATTTTTTGATTGTTTGTATGACTAAATTTACGTTTGCTTATTCATTTCTGTTTTTTCTCTCTTTTTCACTGCTAGCGCAGGATGGGAATCTAAGTACCTCCAATTTAACGCACACCCAAAGAGACCTTCAGCAGTTAAATACGCCATATAAAAGTAGCAGTAATCCACTTTATTGGAAGAATCGTAAACCATTCGAAGGATATTGGCAGCAAGATGTTGCCTATAAAATTGATGCATCCATAAACGAGCAAAGCGACCAAGTTATCGCCAAACTTCAACTCGAATACACCAACAATTCACCAGATACGTTAAGTTTCGTATTCTTTCATCTTTACCAAAATGCCTTTCAGCCTGGTTCATACGCAGATGCTCTAAATCGTGCAAATGGTAACATCCCCCGCTGGGGACCTTATGAAAAAGAAAATAAAGGAACCATTGTTCAAAATTTAAAGGTGAATGGTCAATCCGTAAAAACAGAACTCGATAACACAATTCTGAAAGTTTGGCTCGATAAACCTCTTTTGCCTAATTCAGTCGCTGAAATCACTTTAGATTTTACGACATATTTCGATTATCGCGGAAATATTCGTCGACGAATGAAGGAATTTGGAGCCTATGGCAACAAGCATTTCGACGGTGTTCATTGGTACCCGCGTATGGTCGTTTATGATCGCAAATTTGGCTGGTGCACCGATCAACATTTAGGTAAAGAATTCTATGGAGATTTTGGATCTTACGACGTATCACTCACATTTAGCGATAATTATGTAGTTGGAGCAACCGGAGCTTTAGCAAATCCTGAAGAAGTATTTCCTGGCGATTTACGTCAACGACTCGACATACAGAACTTTGCAGATAAGAAATGGGAAGAAGCTCCATCAGTCGTAACTCCGTACAGTCCTCTTCAACGTAAAACTTGGAAATTCAGAGCTCTTAATGTTCACGATTTTGCCTGGACCGCCGATCCAACCTATCGAATTGGGGATCTGCTCTGTAACACAAGTGGAAAGGCTGGAGATGAGGTTACCGTTCAAGCTTTAGTTCAGGAACCACATGCTTCACGTTGGCAAAATGCTGCCGATTATGCCTGTAAGGTAATCTCTGTTTATTCGCGTGATTTTGGCCAGTATGCTTACAATAAAATCATAGTGGCCGATGCTCGTGATGGCATGGAATATCCAATGCTAACGCTCGATGGAGGCGCTGATCCCAATTTTAGAGGATTGTTCGCGCACGAAATTGGTCATAATTGGTTTTTCGGAATGTTGGGAAGTAACGAAACTTATCGAGCCGCTATGGACGAGGGTTTCACGCAGTTTCTTACAGTTTGGGCACAAGAGCGAATCGACGGACCATACACAATTACAGGTAAATACCCGAATAAATATCTTGAAAAGTACACACAACCAGAGGAGGTTCGTTACGGAAGAGCCCAATACGGTTACATAAAAGATGCAATTCGGGAAGAAGATCGTCAGCTAAACACGCATTCCGACGATTTTGGTGGCGCCCTGCATCATGGAGGCGGATACGGAAATGTGTATTACAAAACGGCAAGTATGCTCTTTAATTTACAGCTGGTTTTGGGTGATGAACTATTCAACAATGCCATGAAACATTACGTAAATCAATGGCAAATTGCGCATCCTTATTTCGAAGATTTTAAAGCATCCATCATTCAATACACGCATGTCGATTTAAACTGGTTCTTCGACCAATGGTTCGAAACCACTAAGTCAATCGATTACGGAATTACCAAAGTAAAACGTAAAGGCGATGGCAAATACCAAATTACCTTTCGTCGTTTCGGTGAGATGCAGATGCCACTTGATTTTACGGTTACTGATGCAGAGGGAAAACTTCACGATTACCACATCCCTAATAATTGGTTCGAGAAGTCTACTTCAGCAACCGTATTACCTCGTTGGATTGGTTGGGGAGTTCTTAAACCTATGTACACGGCTAATATTGAGCTTCCTGCACGTTTATCGAATGTGCAAATTGATACCAGCGGTCGTCTTGCAGATATCAACAAGCTCAATAACAGTCTCAGAACTCCTGCGTTAATGCGCTTCGATTCACGCGTATATAATCGTCCTAATCTAGATAAATACGAGCTTTTCGTGCGCCCCGATTTATGGTACAATTTCTATGATGGTGTTAAGTTTGGCTTTCATTTGAATGGAAATTATATGCAATACAAGCATCGATTTGATTTCACCTTTTGGCTCAATACCGGAGTTCAAAAAGTAAGACGAAATTTCGATCAGGTTTATAATTCCTTCAACCCAATATCTTTTAACGGAAGTTACGCAACGTCAGTAAACAAATTCATCAAAGGCGCTACAGTCGTGGCTCAGGCGCGTTATCTCGACGGACTCGCACTGGGTAAATTAGGCATCGAAATTAACAGTCGCAAGGGAAACAACACCGTTGAGGTTTACCTAAAATCGATGTATCGTCCCGATTCTACGGATATAAACTACCTAATCTATCGAAACGATTGGATAGCAAAATCATGGAATAATACCATCAATATTGGACTTGAGCATCGATATAAATACCAACGAGGAGATGGGGAAATCTCTTTAACAATGCGTTCATCAGCCATCGCATCCGATTACGATTATTCTCAAGCCAAACTCGAAGTTGTTAACCACAATTACCTCTGGAAATTCGTATTTAACACACGTTTTGTGGCGCAATACGGCACTGGTTCACGCTTAGCGCCCGAATCGGCATTGTTCGCAGCCGGCGCATCTCCAGAAGAAATGATGGAAAATAAGTATGTGCGATCTGCTGCATTTTTTCCACAAGACTACAATGGCTTCGGCACTGCTACCAACCATTTCCAGCACGGCGGTGGACTCAATCTGAGAGGTTACGCAGGCTATCTCCTGCCATACACGCATCCAGACGGCACTATTTTGCCAAATTACAGCGCCAACTCAGGTGCTGCAGTAAATGCAGAACTAGAATTTGACCGTTTATTCCCGATTCGACCTAAGTTCACACGCAAGTGGTTGAAAATCAATACCTATCTTTTTGCCGATGCTGGAATGCTTCAAGCAAATAGGGCAGGAGACAAGTTCGCTTTGGCTGAATTGCGCGCCGATGCTGGAATTGGAACCGCTCTAACTATTAAAAAGTGGGGACCACTAAACATGGAAAAACCTTTAACACTTCGTTTTGATGTACCATTTCTGCTGACAAGAACGCCCAACGTTTCGCCTGATTATCTTCAGTTTAGGTGGCTTGTAGGTGTTGAACGAGCTTTTTAATTTGG